>OBKR01002993.1_pt1 | contig 11468 bp, 9 predicted proteins | sample 1518991 | NCBI WGS metagenome assembly OBKR01 (sample SAMEA2452117, study PRJEB22498) | human gut metagenome | biome: human feces; feature: human gut; material: feces | place: Australia | collected 2012
GTGGCGATGTCGGATTCGGAAAAACAGAAGTTGCGATCCGTGCGGCATTCAAAGCAGTACAGGAGAGTAAACAGGTGGTCTATCTGGTTCCGACAACAATCCTTGCACAGCAGCATTACCGGACGTTCGTGCAGCGTATGAAAGACTTTCCGGTGCGGATCGATCTGATGTGCAGATTCCGCACGCCGGCGCAGCAGAAGAAGACAGTCGAGGATGCGAAAAAGGGGCTGGTAGATATTATCATCGGAACACACCGAGTGTTAAGTGAAGATATGAAATTCAAGGATCTCGGGCTTCTGATCATTGATGAAGAGCAGAGATTCGGAGTACAGCACAAAGAGAAGATCAAGAAATTAAAGGAAAATGTAGATGTACTGACGCTTACGGCAACTCCGATCCCGAGAACCCTTCATATGAGCCTGATCGGAATCCGTGACATGAGTGTGCTGGAAGAAGCGCCGAACGACCGTATGCCGATCCAGACGTATGTCATGGAATATAACGATGAGATGGTACGTGAGGCAATTGAACGGGAATGCGCAAGACAGGGACAGGTATATTATGTCTACAACCGCGTGGAAGATATTGATGAAGTGGCAGGACATGTGCAGAAACTGGTGCCGGATCTGACGGTTGCCTATGCACACGGACAGATGCGGGAACACGAACTGGAACGGATTATGTATGATTTCATTAATGGTGAGATTGATGTACTGGTATCTACAACGATCATAGAGACAGGACTGGATATTTCCAATGCGAATACGATGATCATCCACGATGCGGATCGTCTCGGCCTTTCACAGCTTTATCAGCTGCGTGGGCGTGTCGGACGCTCTAACCGCATGGCATATGCATTCCTTCTATACCGGAGAGACAAGATGTTAAAAGAAGTGGCTGAAAAGAGACTGGCGGCCATCCGCGAGTTTACGGATCTTGGTTCGGGATTCAAGATCGCAATGCGGGATCTTGAGATCCGCGGAGCAGGCAATCTTCTAGGAGCAGAACAGCATGGACATATGGAAGCAGTCGGATATGACCTTTACTGTAAGATGCTGAACGAGGCGGTGAAGCAGCTGAAAGGCGAGATGGAAGAAGAGGAGACATTTACAACGACGATGGATCTGAATGTGGATGCATTTATTCCAGCCTCGTATATTCCGAATGAATATCAGAAACTGGATGTTTATAAACGGATCGCTGCAATCGAGAACAGAGAAGAGATGGAAGATATGACAGAAGAACTGATCGACCGTTTCGGAGATATTCCGAAGAAAGTAGAAAAGCTTCTGGAAGTAGCGGCTCTGAAGGCACAGGCACATCAGTTGTATGTAACGGCGGTCGAGCAGAAAGGCGAGGTTTACACATTTACCATGTATGAAAAAGCAAAAGTACATCCGGAGCGGATTCCGAAGCTGATTGAAGATTTTCGTGGCGAGCTGACGTTCAAAGCGGATGGGGTGCAGCCATGTTTTATCTATGAGAAGAAGAGAAGGAATCTGAAAGAGAAGCAGACAGACGCATTGGAAAGTACAAAAAATGTGTTAAATGGGTTGAAAAGATTGATAGGCGAAGAAAAAAGCGGTATAATTGACCCATTAAGCAAATAAAGGCAGGTTAGGATAAATGAAAAAAAGAGCATTAATATTAGCACTGGCAGGAATTATGGCAGCATCACTTATCGGATGTGGATCACGGAAGGACGATGCAGTAGTCGTAAAAGCAGGGGATGAAGAGATTACGGCAGGTGTTGCAAATTTCTATGCAAGATATACACAGGCTCAGTACGAAACGTACTTTGCAAGCTATCTCGGCGGTGATGATATGTGGAGCAGAAATGCATCAGACGGCAAGACATATGAAGAGTCTATCAAGGAGACACTTCTGGATGATCTGAAGAATATGGCTCTTCTGGAAGAACATATGGAAGATTATGATGTGAAGCTTACAAAGGCCGATAAAAAAGCAATCAATGATGCGGCAAAAGAATTTGACAAAGCCAATTCACAGAAGAAAAAAGACAAGGTGTCCGGTTCTAAGGAAAATGTAAAACGTGTCATGACACTGATGGCGATCGAACAGAAAATGCGTGCGGCAATTGTAGCAGATGCGAATGTGAAAGTAACGGATGAAGAAGCGACACAGAAGCATATGCAGTATGTAGAATTTGATTATAGTACAACATCTGATTCTTCAAGCTCATCAGATACTACAGTATCCGAAGCGGAAAAGAAAAAAACCAAAGAGACGGCAGAGGCATTTGCCAAAGGTGCAAAGACAGCAGAAGATTTTGCTGCGTATGCAACGGAACAGGGAACAGAAGCCAAAGATGCCACGTTTGATTCGGATTCAGTAAGTCCGTCTAAGGAAGTCGTAAAAGCAGCAGACAAATTAGGAGAAGGCGAGACGACGGATGTGATCGAAGGTGACACTGCATGCTATGTGGCAAAAGTTACAAGCCTCAATGATAAAACGGCTACAGAGACTAAGAAACAGTCCATGATCACAGACAAACAGGATAAATACTATAAAAAAGTATTAAAGAAATGGAAAAAAGAAGAAAAGATTACAGTCCATAAAGGTAGCTGGAATAAGATTAGCTTTACAAAACTGAGTGTGAAAGCCAAAGACACAAGTACAACCGGAACAGGCAGTACTTCTGGTAACTAAGAGGATTAAAATAATGGGCAGCATCCATCGGGTGCTGCCCATTATTTTGTGATCACTATGTGTTCGGAAGAAGCAGCAGGTGGCGGTTCTGTAGATACCATAGTATACAAGAAGAGCTGCCAGCGGCAGCTCTTGAAGATTTTATTTCATGAAAGTAGATACGATCTCGTTGACGAGCTTGCCGTCAGCTTTTCCCTTTACTTTAGGCATCAGGTTCTTCATGATCTTGCCTTTATCCTTTGCGGTAGGAGCATCCAGTCCCATCTCTGCAAGAACAGAAGCAACGACTTCTTTGATCTCTGCTTCATCCATCATCTTAGGAGCATACTGTTCCAGAACAGCCAGACGCTTGTTGCATTCTTCGATGATCTCTGTACGATCTGCAGGAGTCATATCCAGGGTCTCTTTTGTCTGCTTGATCTCTTTTAAGATTACCTGAGTCTCTTCTTCCGGTGTCAGGTCTTCGCGTTTGTCGATTGCTTTATTCTTAAGAGCTGCAAGCAGCATGGATAAAGTTTCCTTTGTGTCTTTGTCTTTGGCTTTCATGGCTTTGACCATATCAGCACGTACTTCATCAATTTTACTCATGATTCATTCCTCCTAATATTTTCTTCCAACTATTATACAAAACTATTGAAAAAATATCCAGTCTAATATCTGCATGAATAATTCCTTGCTGTTTTCAGCATACTAGCCATATGTTAGAAAATATGGAAAAAACAGAAAAATCAGGAGGAAGATAAATGCTATGAAGGCAACAGGAATCGTAAGAAGAATCGATGATCTGGGGCGTGTGGTCGTGCCAAAAGAGATCAGAAGGACACTGAGGATCAGGGAAGGCGATCCGCTGGAGATATTTACAGACAGAGAAGGTGAGATTATTCTGAAGAAATATTCACCGATCGGGGAACTGTCTGCATTTGCAAAGCAGTATGCGGAAAGTCTGTCGCAGGTTCTGGAATGCCTGGTGGGGATCTGTGATATGGATCAGGTAGTGGCAGCAGCGGGAAATGGAAAGAAAGAGATTCAGGATGAAGATATTACGGGAGAGCTTGGAGAATTTCTGAAAGAACGAAAAACACGGAATGCCAAAGCCGGGGAAAAAAGATATGTACCGATCGTGAGTGTATCAGAACCTTATAAACAGGAGGTGATCAGTCCGATTCTGTGTGCAGGTGATGTGATCGGTGCGGTTTTTCTGCTGAATCAGGAACGTACGGACAGATTCAAAGATACAGAGCTTTGTCTTGCGGAATATACGGCAAAGGTTCTGGGCAAACAGATGGAACAATAGGACGATTGTAAACAAAAATAAGCGCATAAATCAGATGCTTCCTTCATAATCTGTGATAGATGAGGAGGGAAAGCATGGGAAAAAAGGGACAAAATGAAGTGTGGATCATGTGGATACTGAAATCTCTTCTGGCAGCATATGTAGTGACCGGAATTCTTTTGATGATACTGGCAATGGCGCTGTATAAATTCGAACTTACGGAAGAAGCTGTGACAGCAGGGATCACAGCGGTCTATCTGCTCTCTACATTTGCCGGTGGACTTGTGGCGGGTAAACTTGCAAAGATCAGACGTTTCTTTTGGGGAATTGTACTTGGAATTCTGTACTTCGCATTTCTGTTACTGATTACATGGGGAATCTATCGTACATTTCACGGAAGTGGAACAGAGATTCTGATGACATTTGCGCTGTGTGCGGGAGGTGGTATGGCAGGCGGAATGATATCCTAAGAAAAAGATTGCGAAACCTATGTCGAAATGTTATAATAATGTAAGTTAAGCAATAGTAAGGAGGGATACGAACATGAAACATGTAAAATCATTGAATAAACCTATGAACAGCAATCTGAAAAAAAGCGGATGCGGCGAATGCCAGACATCATGCCAGTCAGCATGTAAGACATCCTGCACAGTAGGAAACCAGACTTGCGAACAGAGCAAATAATTTAAAAAGATATGGGATACTTGGGACAGCGGTCTTTAGGGTCCGCTGTTTCTTGTTGCCATGCATGTGACGAAAAGGTCCGGTGGACCTTTTTTAGTTGTCTGCGGAATTGTTTTTTGATTATTTGACAACATATGGTTTTTGACGGGTAGAAAGATAACGGGAAATTCCCGATATGAAATAAGAAAAATGAGAAAGGGGTACCAAAGGATATGATTCATCAGTACCGTAATAATGGATATAATATCGTTATGGACGTGTACAGCGGATCTGTACATGTAGTAGATGATGTCTGTTATGACGTGATCGCGGAAGTGAACAAGTCAGAAACAGAACCAACTGCCGGATCGTTAAAAGAAGCGGATGTAAAAGAAAAGCTTTTACAGACACTTGGAAACAAATATGAAACATCCGACATTGAAGATGCATTATCAGACGTGATCGAACTGACAGAAGGCGGTCAGTTATTTGTAAAAGATACATATGAATGCATGATCGAAGAAGTAAAGAAGAGAAAGACAGTTGTAAAGGCACTGTGCCTGCATATTGCACACGACTGTAACCTTGCCTGCAAATACTGTTTTGCAGAAGAAGGGGAATATCATGGAAGACGAGCACTTATGAGCTATGAAGTCGGTAAGAAAGCGCTGGACTTCCTGATCAAGAATTCTGGTAACCGCCGTAATCTGGAAGTAGATTTCTTCGGCGGGGAGCCTCTGATGAACTGGCAGGTGGTAAAAGATCTGGTAGCTTACGGAAGAGAGCAGGAGAAGATACATAATAAGCATTTCCGTTTTACAATCACAACGAACGGAGTGCTGTTAAATGATGAAATTCAGGAATTTGTAAATAAAGAAATGGACAATGTAGTGTTGAGCCTGGATGGACGTAAAGAGATCAATGATCAGATGCGTCCGTTTAGAAATGGAAAAGGAAGTTATGATCTGATCGTTCCGAAGTTCCAGAAACTTGCAGAAAGCAGAAATCAGGAAAAATATTACATTCGTGGCACATTTACAAGAAATAATCTGGATTTCTCCAATGATATCATGCATTTTGCAGACCTCGGATTCAAACAGATGTCGATTGAACCGGTTGTTGGAGATGAAAGTGATCCGTATGCGATCAGGGAGGAAGATATTCCTAAGATCATGGAGGAATATGATAAACTCGCCAAGATGATGATCGAACGCGAGAAAGAAGGAAAAGGCTTTAATTTCTTCCATTTTATGATAGATTTAAATGGTGGACCATGTGTGGCAAAACGTTTATCCGGTTGTGGATCCGGAACAGAGTATCTGGCTGTTACACCATGGGGAGACCTCTATCCATGTCATCAGTTTGTCGGACAGGATGATTTCCTGATGGGTAATGTGGATGATGGAATCGTGAAGCCGGAGATTGCTGACGATTTCAGAAGCTGAAATGTGTATTCCAAAGATAAATGCAGAAACTGCTTTGCAAAATTCTACTGCAGCGGCGGATGCATGGCAAACTCTTATAATTTCCATGGTACGATCCATGATACTTATGAGATCGGCTGTGAGATGCAAAGGAAACGTGTAGAGTGTGCGATCATGATGAAGGCAGCACTTGCAGATGAAGAATAATATTTCGAGAGGATGTGTAGGAGAACGATGAAGAAGTCAAAAAGCATACTGAGTCTGCTTCTGGCTGTAATTCTCATCGTCGGACTTGGATTTACTGTGATTACAGGAATTGGCAAATCTAAGTCCGGTGCGATGAAAAACATCAAACTTGGTCTGGATCTTGCCGGTGGTGTAAGTATTACCTATCAGGTAAAAGATAAGAATCCGACCAAAGAAGAGATGAGCGATACGATCTACAAACTGCAAAAGCGTGTAGAACAGTACAGTACAGAAGCAAGTGTATACCAGGAAGGAAATGACCGTATTAACATTGAGATCCCTGGTGTTACAGATGCCAATAAGATTCTGGATGAACTTGGAAAACCAGGTTCCCTTTCATTCCAGACAGCGGATGGAGAAACAGTTCTTACGGGAACAGATGTTAAGAGTGCGTCTGCGAAAACCGGTCAGGATGACATGGGGAATAAAGAATATTCTGTAGAGTTGAATCTGACCAAATCAGGTACCAGCAAATTTGCAACGGCAACGAAAGAAAATATCGGAAAACAGATTGCGATCATCTATGATGGTGAGACAATCTCAAGTCCGGTCGTACGGTCTGAGATCACAGGTGGACAGGCCTATATTACAGGCGACTTCACTTATGAAGAAGCAGATAATCTGGCATCTACGATCCGTATCGGTGGACTGAAACTTCAGCTTGAAGAGCTGCGTTCCAATGTAGTAGGAGCACAGCTTGGAGAACAGGCATTGAATACAAGTTTAAAAGCCGGTATTATTGGTCTGATCCTTGTATTCCTATTCATGATTTTTGTATACAGACTTCCGGGACTGGCATCAAGCCTTGCGCTGGTCATCTATACAGAGATCGTACTTGTAATATTGAATGCGTTTGATGTAACGCTGACCCTTCCGGGTATTGCCGGTATCATTTTAAGTATTGGTATGGCAGTAGATGCGAATGTTATCATCTTTGCCCGTGTACGTGAAGAGATGGCAAGAGGAAGAAGTGTAAAAGTATCCTTAAAATCAGGATTCCAGAAAGCTATGTCAGCAATTGTTGACGGTAATGTGACAACACTGATCGCGGCTGCGGTTCTGTGGTTTAAAGGTTCCGGAACAGTCAAAGGATTTGCGCAGACTCTGGCAATCGGTATTGTGGTATCAATGTTTACAGCACTGGTGATTACACGTATGATCGTGTTTGCGTTCTATGGAATCGGAATCCGAAAAGAGAGTCTGTATTACCATAAGATGAAAGAAAGAAAGCCAATCAACTTCCTTGGCAAGAAGAAAGTGTTCTTCAGTATTTCTATTGCAATGATCCTTGCAGGATTCGTGGTTATGGGAGTACATTCTGCCCAGGGTAACGGGGCATTGGCTTACAGTCTGGATTTCAAGGGCGGAACATCTATGAATGTGAAGTTTGACAAAGATTATTCCATCGATGAGATTGATAAAGAGATCGTTCCTGTTGTAGAAAAAGTGACAGGAGATCATAATATCCAGACACAGAAAGTATCCGGAACAAAACAGGTAGTCATCAAGACAGTAACTTTAAGTCTGTCTGAACGTGAGAAGGTAAATAAGGCACTGGAAGATAATTTTGGTGTAAAAGAATCTGATATCACAGCGGAAAATATCAGTTCAACGATCAGTAATGAGATGCGTCAGGATGCAGTGATCGCAGTGATCGTGGCAACAATTTTTATGTTGCTTTATATCTGGTTCCGTTTCAAAGATGTACGTTTTGCTACAAGTGCGGTGCTGGCATTATTACATGATGTACTGGTTGTACTGGCATTCTATGCAGTATCCAGAATCTCAGTCGGAGGTACATTTATTGCTTGTATGCTGACGATTGTAGGTTATTCGATCAACGCGACGATCGTAATCTTTGACCGTATCCGTGAGGAACTTCCGCTTATGAAGAGAAATACAGATCTGTCAGAACTTGTAAATAAGTGTATTACACAGACACTGACAAGAAGTATTTATACTTCACTGACAACATTTATCATGGTTGCGGTACTGTTTATTATGGGTGTAAGTTCTATTCGTGAGTTCGCAGCACCTCTGATGGTAGGTATCGTCTGCGGTGGATATTCTTCTGTATGTGTTACAGGAGCACTGTGGTATGTAATGAAGACGAAAGTCGGCAAAAAAGCACAGCCAAAGAAAAAGAAAAAATAGATCATAAAATGAACCGGGAAGCAGTTATGCCTATTGACAGGGCATAACTGCTTTTTTTAAAATAGAGACATAATATTCTGACGGACAGATACAAAGGGGATAAAGATAAATGGAACGATGGGTTCTGCTGCGCAAAGGTGCAGATTTTGAAGCGATAGGAAAGAAATATCAGATTAGTCCGAGACTGGCATGCCTGATCCGCAACAGGGATGTGATCGGAGAAGAGGCAATCGAACGTTATCTGAATGGAACGATCAGTGATCTGTATGATGGGATGCTGATGAAAGATGCGGATAAGGCGATTGACATTTTGAAAGAAAAGATTGCAGAGGAGAAGAAAATCCGGGTGATCGGAGATTATGATATTGATGGTGTGAATGCGACGTATATTTTGCTGGAGGGGCTGGAACGTCTCGGGGCATATGTGGACAGTGATATTCCGGACCGCATAGGTGACGGATATGGTCTGAATCGGCATCTGATCGACCGGGCTTACGATGCCGGAATCGATACGATCATTACCTGTGATAATGGAATCGCAGCAGCAAATGAGATTGCATATGGCAAAGAACTGGGCATGACGATCATCGTAACGGATCATCATGAGATCCCGTTCGATGAAATAGACGGAGAAAAGATATACAGACTTCCACCAGCGGATGCAGTGATCGATCCGAAGCAGAAGGACTGTGTATATCCGTTCAAGGGACTCTGTGGCGCGGCGGTTGCATATAAACTGATGGAGGCGTTGTGGGAAAGCATGGGGAAAGATTCCACTGATCTGGATGATCTGATTGAAAATGTTGCAATCGCAACGGTCGGTGACGTGATGGATCTGGAGGATGAGAACCGGATCTTTGTCAAAGAAGGACTGCAGATGCTTAAGCGAACGAAGAATCCGGGACTGAAAGCACTGATAGAATGTACAGGAATTGATAAAGAAAGTCTGAATTCTTATCATATAGGGTTTGTTCTGGGCCCCTGTATCAACGCAAGCGGGAGGCTGGATACAGCAAAGCGGGCACTGAAACTTCTGCGGGTGCGTACACAGAAAGAAGCGGATATTCTTGCGGGTGATTTAAAAGCATTAAATGACAGCAGAAAGGATATGACCGAAGAAGCAGTAAAGCTTGCGAAAGAACAGGTGGAGACAACAGATTTATCCGACGACAGGGTACTGGTCATCTATCTGCCGGATTGTCATGAAAGTCTTGCGGGGATTGTTGCGGGAAGAATAAGGGAATGCTATTACAAACCGGTATTCGTACTGACGGATGCAGAGGATGGTGCGAAAGGATCCGGACGGTCGATCGACGGATATCATATGTATGAGGAACTGAATAAATGCAAAGATATCCTGACGAAGTTTGGCGGACACCGGTTGGCAGCAGGACTTTCTCTGGAAAAAGAGAATATCGCAGAATTCCGGAGAAGACTGAATGAGAACTGCACCCTGACGGAAGAAGAAATGAAAGAAAAAGTCACGATTGATATGGAGATGCCGTTTCTTTGTGTGACGGAAGAACTGGTGAAAGAGCTGGAACTTCTGGAACCATTCGGAAAAGGGAATACAAAGCCGATATTTGCCGCACGCGGAGTGACGCTTCTGGGAGCGAGAATACTTGGAAAGAACAGAAATGTACTGAAGATAAAGGCACAGGATGCAAACGGAAGTGTCATAGAAGCCATGCTGTTCCAGAATGTGGAAGGATTCTTAAAGAATATGGAAGAGACCTACGGGCGCATGGAGGTGGATGCTCTTTTACAAGGCAGAGGCGGTCATATAAAAATTGCGGTGACTTATTATCCCGATATCAATGAATATATGGGAAAGAGAACACCGCAGATTGTGATCACACATTACCGTTAAGCTGGTTTCTCTCGTTGCAGTGTGAAAACCATAGATTGAAAATCAGAACGAGTAATGGTATACTTAAAGTTGTATTTTAGACAGAAATGGAGAGAGTATCATGAAACCGATAGAAGAGTATGTAAGAAGTATTCCGGATTTTCCGGAATCGGGAATTATATTCAGAGACGTAACAAGCATCCTTCAGGATGCAGATGGATTACATCTGGCGATAGACCTGATGCAGGAAAAATTAAAAGACGTGGATTTTGATGTGGTTGTAGGACCGGAATCAAGAGGATTTATCTTTGGTGTACCGATCGCATATAATCTGCACAAGCCATTTATCCCAATCAGAAAAAAAGGAAAACTCCCATGCGAGACGGTTTCTGTTGAATATGAACTGGAGTATGGCACAGCCACGATCGAGATGCACAAAGATGCAATCAAGCCGGGGCAGAAAGTGGTTATTATTGATGACCTGATTGCTACAGGCGGAACCAACGAGGCTATGGTGAAGATGATCGAAAGCCTTGGCGGAGAAGTGGTAAAAGCAGTATTTCTGATGGAACTTGCCGGGTTAAAAGGAAGAGAAAGATTAGAAGGATATGATGTGGACGCTGTGATCACATATCCTGGAAAATAAAAAGAGAGAAATCAAGGGAAGGAGGCGTTAATATGTCTGATAAGACAACCTATGAATCACTGGACAACCGGATCGCACCGGAAGCACTGACAGAAGATCACACGAAAGGGCTTGCAGTTGTAGACGGGCATGCGGTAAAATCTCAGGAAGATTATGAGGACCCGAACCGGTTATATGACATGTTAATTGCCCGTATCCGAAAGTATCATCCGTCCACAGATGTTTCTATGATTGAAAAGGCTTATAAGCTGGCGGTAAAGGCGCATGGAGATCAGCGCAGGAAATCCGGAGAACCATATATCATCCATCCTTTGTGGGTAGCGATCATTCTGGCTGATCTGGAGATGGATAAAGAGACGATTGCGGCAGGTATGCTGCATGATGTGGTAGAAGATACAAAGTTTACGGAAGAAGATATCCGGAGGGAATTTGGAGATGAGGTAGCACTTCTGGTAGATGGAGTTACCAAACTGGGAAGACTCTCTTATTCATCGGATAAACTGGAGGTACAGGCAGAAAACCTGCGTAAGATGTTCCTTGCCA
>OBKR01002998.1_pt1 | contig 11450 bp, 8 predicted proteins | sample 1518991 | NCBI WGS metagenome assembly OBKR01 (sample SAMEA2452117, study PRJEB22498) | human gut metagenome | biome: human feces; feature: human gut; material: feces | place: Australia | collected 2012
GCAGATGCCGTGCCGCAGCTGCCGGAGCGGTGCTTAAGCCGCAAGGCGGGAATTGTGCGGTGTTGCCTTAGCCCTTTACACTGCCAGCGGCAATGCCGTCAATAAAGGAATCCTGAGCGGCAAAGAAAACCAGCAGCTGCGGGATAATGGAAATCAGGGACAAGGCAAGGATGCGGTTCCACTGAATGCCTTCACTGGTACTGTCCATAGACAGCTTAACAAAGATTGCCATGGGGTATTTGCGCGGGGTAGTAACGTAAAGCAGGGGACCCATAAAGTCGTTGCAGCTCCACATGAACTGGAACAGCGCACAGGCGACCAAAGAGGGGCTGAGCATGGGGCAGATGATCTTGTACAGGATCTTGACCGGGCCGCAGCCGTCAATGGCGGCGGCTTCGTCCAGGTCGTGCGGGATGCTGCGCATGAACTGCACCAGCTGGTAGACGAAGTAGGTTTCGGTAGCAAACAGGGAAGGCACCCACAGGGCGGGGTACAGGGGGTTGTTGATCCAGTCAAACTTGTTGTACATCATGTACTGCGGAACGTTCAGAACAACCTGCGGCAGGAACAGCGTCATGATCATAACGCCGAACAGGAAATCGCGGCCCTTGAACTTGAAACGGCTGAAACCGTAAGCAGCAATGACAGAAGAAATAACAGTGAACACAACCTTGGGGATAACGTAGCTGTAGGTGTTCAGGAATGCACGCCAGATGGTGATATCGCCGCCGTAAGTTTTGGTCACAGCGTTATAATAGCCATCCAGGGTGGGGTGCGTGGTGAACGGGGAAAGGCTGGTAAAAATCTCGGCGTTGGTCTTAAAGGTGGAACCCACCATCCACAGCAGCGGGTACACCATGATAAAGCCCATCAAAATCAGAACAAAATACTTGAAGAAGGTTGCCACATTGGCGCGTGCTTTCATACCCATAAATCAATTCCTCCTTCAATCAGTCAGCATAGTAGACCCAATGCTTCTGGCTGCCAAATGCGATGACAGTGAGCAGGGCGATGATGATGAACATGACCCAGGCCATGGCGCAGGCCATACCCATTTCGTTGCTCTTGAACGCATAGTTGTAAACCAGCAGCGAAACCAGCGTGACGGAACCGCGGGGGCCGCCATTATTAAAGATAATGTAGGGACCGTTGAATTCCTGGAACGCCTGAGCAATCTGGGTAACGAGGTTGTAGAAGATAACGGGGGTGATCATCGGCACGGTGATGGAGAAGAACTGGCGGGTCTTGGAAGCACCGTCGATGGTGGCGGCTTCGTACAGGTCGACCGAAACGCCCTTCAATGCGGCAAGGAACAGCACCATGGCGGAGCCGAACTGCCATACACGCAGCACAATGATAACGACCATGGCGTAATCGGGGTCAGCCAGCCAGCTGGGCCCCTGAATGCCGATAAAGGAGAGCAGCATGTTGATGATGCCATCCTCTTTGAACAGGGCCTTCCACAGAACGGCAATGGCAACAGAGCCGCCCAGGATGGAGGGAATGTAGTAGATGGTACGGAACAGGTTGACGCACTTGATCTTGAAGTTCAGGATGTAAGCGATGAACAAAGCAAAAATCAGCTTGAGGGGAACGGTGATGAGGGCATAACGGAAGGTGATGATGAACGAGGTCAGCGTTTTCTTGTTGGTGAAAATGTAGATGTAGTTCATCAGGCCGTACTTGGTAATGCCGTCAAAGAAGTTCATATCCGTAAAGCTGTAGAACAGGGAAGTGGCAAACGGATACAGCTTGAACACCACAAAACCAATGATCCAGGGAATCAGGAACAAAAGGCCAACGTTTTCATCACACCATTTTTTGAAAGGAGTGCGGGTCACTGTCTTGGCAGCAGGTGCGCTCATAAAGGAAACCTCCTTGTTACATAATAAAGGGCTGGCCCCACCGCCATGGGGCCGGGGCCAGCCTTGCTGATGTGTAAGGTTAAGTGTGAAAACGGGGATTAGGCAAGTGCTTCGCAGATGCCATCGTACAGGATCTGGGCAGCCTCGGCGGAATCATACTGATCGTAGCTGAAGCCTTCAAACACATCGCCGTACACGCCATTGGTCTCGTCCTTCAGGGAAGTGCTCTCGTAGCAGGGGTCGAACGGCTGGTCAACAAAAGCCATAACCTTGGTGTTGGCTTCCAGAATCAGCTCGTTGACAGCACCGGCTTCCTTGGCGTATTCCTGGCCGGCCTTGGAGCAAACCATGCCGCACTGGGTGCCCATGATGGAAGCGCCCTCTTTTTCGTTCAGGATGAAGTTGATCAGGGCAGCAGCCTCAACAGGATGCTCGCAGCTCTGGGTAATAGCCATACCCATGGAAACCTTGGCAAAACCGCCGTTGGCAGCCTCGCCCCACTTGATTTCGTCGCCAACAACATACTCAGCGTCGTCGGGCAGGTTCTGGCTTGCACTCAGTGCGCTGGAGTCCCAGGTGAAGATGCCGGCGTACTTGCCGGTGATCCAGGCCTGACCATCGGTGATGGTCTTATCGCCGGCGGCGTTCATGGTCTTCAGGTCGGGCATCACATGGTTATCTTCCAGGCTCTGGATCCATTCCAGACCTTCTTGCAGCTGCTCAACGGTGTAGTTCAGGGTGCTGTCGGTAACCCAGGGCTCGCCGTACTTGCTTTCCAGGTAGAAGGTCATCATGATCATGCGGTCCAGCGGGCCGGCAGCCAGCGGATAGTAGTCATCGCCCAGCTTTTCCTGGAAGGTCTTGGCGGCGTCCAGCAGCTCCTGCTCAGTAGTGGGGTAGTGGTCCAGGCCAGCCTTCTTGAAGGTTGCCATGTTCCAGTAGTAAATACGGCCGGCCATAGCGACGGGCACAGCCTGCAGGGAATTAGCCACAGTGCAGGCATCCAGAGCGCTAGAGGGGAACTGGGTCAGATCCAGCACATCGGAGTAATCGTTCAGGTTAACGAAGCTCTGACCCTTGCCGGAGTACTGGAACAGCCAGTTCCAGTTGACCTGCATCACGTCGGCAGCGGTGCCGGCAGCCAGGGCAGTGGACTGAGCTTCCTCCCAGCCGTTCCACGGGCCGTAAGTGCACTCAACGGTGATGTTGGGGTATTTTTCAGTGAATGCCTTGCAGGCAGCCTCGTATGCAGCCTGGCGGGCATCGCCGCCCCACCAGCTGATGGTCAGGGTGATGGGATCGGTGGTGTTGACGGTGTGAGCCTCGGTAGCAGCCTCGGTAGAGGTGGAAGCAGCTTCAGAAGAAGCGGCCTCGGAAGAAGCTGCGGTGCTGTTGGCAGCGGAGCCGCCGCAGCCTGCCAGCAGGCCAGCAGCCATAACGCTGGCCATTGCAAGGGCGATTGCCTTTTTCATTGTTTTAGTCCTCCTAAAAATGTTCATATAACGAGCGGCCTGACAACTAACCGCTTCATTCAACGCTGTTATAATAACAAATTGTGAACATCAAAAAAATATCCAAAATGGTGTGCAAATTATAAAAACAAACAAATATTGCTTTAATTGAATGGGCAAAAAATCAACTCATGTCAAAACATACGAACTAAGACAAAACAATTTGTGCATAATGCTGAAACAACTCGACCCCGCATCTAACAAAAAAATACGGCAAAATCTTGCATAAAGTGAGGCAATTTGTGCGTATTTGTATATGTTGCAAAACTGTTACAACGAAATTATAGGGAAAAACGTGTAAAATGCTGAATGAATCACAGAAAACAAACGCACAAATTCGGTAACGCAAAAAATGTACGCAAACGCACTTCTTTTGCGCATCCGTGCATAATTTGCAATGGGAAGAAATACAGTATGCTAAAAAATATTCGCGATGGCAAAATATGTGCGAAAAATGGAATGGAAATTGCTGCACATAAAACATATCTTGTATATGCGGCCTTTTGGTGCTCTGAAAATTGCGCCGCAAAGTGTTGGAAACAAAAATGGCACAAAAGCGGTGCTGCAAGGCTGGGCAGCGGCTTTTGTGCCATATATGTTGTCATTTACTTATTAAAAGGGCGGAACACAGATTGAAATAAAAGAATGGATCACTGGTGCGCGGGGTGGCGTTTCAGGAAAGCGCGGTATTCCCGGTACCAGCACTGGGGGCAAAGGCTCTGATACTCTACAGCATCCACTGTGTCAATCGCAACCTGAGCACCCTCAAACACGAACTCGCCGTTTACCTTGCGGCCGTTGCAGGTGGCTTTGCGGCCGCAGGCGCAGATGGTTTTCATCTCCTCGATCGTGTGGGCCAGCTCCAGAAGGCGGGTGGAACCGGGGAAACCGCGGTTCATAAAGTCCGCCCGCAGCCCATAGCAGATGACCGGAATGTTCAGGTCCACCGTGACCAAAAACAGCTGCTCGGCCTGCGCCGGGGTAAAGAACTGGCTTTCGTCACACAGCACACAGGCAGGGGCGCTGCCATGGGCGGAGGTATCGGCCCGGACGATATCCAGGATGTCCATGTCCGGGCTGACCAGCACATCCACCTTGTGGCTGACCCCCAGGCGGGAAACAATATGATCGCCGCCTTTGGTGTCCACGCTGGCTTTCAGAATCAGCACCCGCATGCCGCGTTCGTTATAATTGAAAGCAACCTGCAAAAGCGCCGTGGTTTTGCCGCTGTTCATTGCGCCGTAACGGTAATATAGCTTTGCCATGTTTGGCTCCTTATTAAAATAAAGTGAAAAACAGCATGAAAATCGGGGTGTACCACAGGATCCTGCACCCATGCCAGGGCAGGCGCTGGGGTACACCCCGCCGGAAACAGTCATGTGCTGTGTGCCCGGCTTTTATTCATCATGGCTGCGCAGCCGGTAGCCAAGGCTCATCAGGCTGTCGCCCAAATGGACGTTTTCCACTGTGACCTGCGGATAAACGACCGAAAGATCATAGTGGCTGAAGTTCCAGAAGCCCTGAATACCCAGCCGAACCAGCTCGTCCGAAAGGTCCATGGCGCTCTGGCGCGGCACGCACAGCACGGCGACCACCGGCTTGTGCGCCGCACAGAAGCTTTCCAGCTCGGACAGTGGGCGGATGGTTACGCCGCTGATCTCCTTGCCCTCCAGGGCGGGGTTGACATCAAACGCGGCAATCAATTTGTAGCCGTTGGTATCGCGGCTGATAAAGCTGGAGACCGCCGTGCCCAGGCGGCCGGCGCCGATCAGCACGGTAGGCAGCAGCTCGCCGTTGCCAAACAGCAGTTTGCCAATCTCGGTAAGCAGCACATCCACCTTGTAGCCGATGCCCTGCTGGCCAAAACCGCCAAAACAGTTGAAATCCTGCCGCACCTGGCTGGCGGTGGTGCCCATCATGCGGGCCAGCTCGCTGGAAGAAATTTTATCACGCCCATCTGCCTGCAGGTTGCTCAAGTAGCGGTAATATTTGGGCAGCCGCTTGATCACGGGCAACGATGCTTTGTTTTGCATTGTTGATGACATAAAGACTAATCTCCCGTTCTCCGGGCAGGGGTAAAGGGAACACCCTGCCTCTTGTGTAATTCCGATGTAAATTCTAGTAAAAGTATAATCAATCTTGTGCCGATTGTCAATTTTTTATCTAAGTTTTTCCGCGCTTTTTTTGCTCAGTCGCGCCCCTCTGTGCATAAAAAAGCGTACCAGCGGGGCATACTGTCAGGGTATAGCCGGGTTTTGCACTGCCCGGAGCACCGATTTTGTCGGAAGGAAAGGACCCCCGCCATGCCAAACCGTACCCCAAAACAACAGCCCGCCTCCCATGCTGCCAAGGACGCCAAGGATGTGGAGCGCATGCGGCTGGAACATGACCTGATCACGGACAGCGGCATTGTGCCCGCCACCAAGGGCCGCCATGCCATTTATTGCCTGACGGTGATCGGCACCATTGAGGGCCACAGCCTGGCTCCTGATAACCAGAAAAGCACCAAGTATGAGCATGTGATCCCCCAGCTGGTGGATATTGAGGAGGACCCCGCCATTGAGGGGCTGCTGGTCATCCTGAATACCGTGGGCGGCGATGTGGAAGCCGGGCTCGCTTTGGCGGAGCTGATCTCCGGCGTCAGCAAGCCCAGCGCAACGCTGGTGCTGGGCGGCGGGCATTCCATCGGCATCCCGCTGGCGGTTTCGGCCCGCAAAAGCTTTATTGTGCCCACCGCCACCATGACGGTGCATCCGGTGCGCCACTCCGGCATGGTGCTGGGGGTGCCCCAGACCCTGCGCTATTTTGAGCAGATGCAGGAGCGCATCGTCAGCTTTGTGGCGGGGCATTCCGGCATCAGCGCCAAGCGCTTTACCCAGCTGATGCACAATACCGGGGAGCTGGTGATGGATATGGGTACCGTGCTGGGCGGGGAACAGGCTGTGAAAGAGGGGCTGATCGACGCCATCGGCAACCTGGGCGATGCGCTGCGCTACCTGTATGCCGAAATCGACGCCGGGAAAACCGGATATTGAGGGGGCGCTGCCCGCCAGTGGGCGGAAAGGCTTTGATGAAAATAGAAAGAGAAAGGGGTTTTACAAGCGGGCGTTTTCATGCTACAATATACCTTATGCTATAAGGGGCAGTATGCCCCTGCCCAAAACAGCACGGCACAGCCGCCGTGGCGGATGGCAGATAAAATCACTGCGCGGAAAGTCTCTTTATGCGGGGCCGCCGGATGCTGTTTAATGGCCGCCCGCTGCCAGATAAAAGGCGAACGAACTTTCGCTCAAAACGGGGGCAGGGCCCGCCGCGCCAAAGCAAATCAACAATGGCTGCCCGCTAAACAGGGCAGCCTGAATATACGCATATTATAGTAAAGAGGTAGGGAGAGCATGGCACGTTCAAGTTCCGCCAAAAACGGAAAAAACAGTAAAAACACATACCGCGCCTCCGGCAGCAAAAGCAGTAAAAGCAGCAGCTCCGGGGCCAGACACAACAGTTCGGCCTCCGGCAGCAAAAAGCGGATGTCCAGGCTGGAACAGCGCCGCGCCCAGCAGCAAAACCTGATCCGCAGCGTGGTGCTGGCCGGGTTTGGCATTCTGGCCATTGCGCTGGTGCTGGTGCCGGGGCAGAGCTTCTGGAATGTTCTACGCAGCTGGCTGTTTGGCACCTTTGGCGTGGTTACATATTTTGTCGGCCCGTTTTTGCTGTATCTGGCCTATCTGCTGGCATCCGGTTACCATGTGGGCACTTTCATTGGCAAGGTGCTGCTGTTGGCGGTGCTGCTGGCCGGTACGGCGGTCATCTTCTCGGACTTTAAGGTAGGGGATACCCCCTGGCAGACCGTCAAGATGCTGTTTGCCTGGGGGCAGCGCAAGTTCTGGACCGGCGGTGTGCTGGGCGTGCCCATCGGCGCATCGCTGCTGGCCGTCTGTGGCCGTCCCGGTGCCAATATCGTCATGATTATTGTCATCCTGATGGGGCTGATGGTGTTTTTTGCCGTTACCCCGGTGGATGTGGTACAGTTCATCAGCTATTATATTCAGGAGTTCAAAGCCCGCCGCGCCGCCCGTGCGGAGGAAGAAACCGCTTATGATACCCAGCTGTTTGGCCATGAAGCGGAGGAAGAATCCCTTGAAAACCTGACCGGCAGCCTGCCGCCCATGGCCGGCGAGTCTCCGGCCACGCCGCAGTCTGGCACCCGCCGCCCCTTTGATGTGGCCCCCTATCTGGAACAGGAGGAAGCCGCCCGCCGCAATGCGGCCCAGGCAAACCCTGCCGACCAGGCAGCCGCCGCAGCGCAGGCCGGCCAGCCGGTGGCCCAGCCCCAGCAGGCGTATACGCAGCCCGGCACCGCAACATACCCCGATATGCAGCGTGCCCAGGCTGCGCCCCAAGGCGTGCAGCACACCCAAAGCTTTGCCCCGCCCGCCCAGCGTTCGGACTTTGATGTGGATCTGGGGCCGGATGCTTCCCAGCGCGCTTTGCAGAACGCCGTGCAGCATGACCCGCTGCAGAAAATTGATATCGGCCCCGGCGGCACCTTTGGCCTTGACCCGCTGGAGCAGTTGAACCATCGCGAGTACCCCGCGCCCCAGCCGGAACCCCAGCCGCAGGAAGAAAGCTTTGAGCTGCACCTGGAACCGGAAGCCCAGCAGGCTGAGGAAGCCCCGGTGGAGGAAGACAGCCTGAATGACCTGATCCAGCGCGCCGTGACCGGGCGGGATACCCCCGTGGCCGGTGCCGATGTGGGCCTGCCCGATGAGGATGAAGCGGAAAGTTTTGAAACCCCGCTGACCCCGGAACCGAATGATAACGCACCTGCCGCCTCAGCGGAAGATTTTTCCACCCCGCTGGAGCCGGTAGAGGAATTGCCGGAACCGGATGACGCTGGCAGCAGCGAAAGCGCGGATAATTTTGAAACACCGCTGGTACCGGAACCCACCCAGCCAGCGCCTGCCCCTGTTACAGCCATCCCCACATTGGGCGGCAGCTTTGACCAGGGCGGTTTCGATGCAGCCAAGGCTGCCTGGAACGCCGGAATTCCGGTATCGGATCTGCTCACCGGGCGGGTCAGCGTGCAGGCCCCGGCACCGCAGCCCACGGCCCAGCCTGCCGCCGCTGCGCCTAAAGTATACAGCGTAACGGATGAACGCCGCCCCGGCAGCCCCAACCGGCTGCGGGTATCTTCCAGCATGGGCAATTCGGCTTCGGCTCCCATTTCCAGCCCGCCCAGCGTGGCCAAAGCAATGGCGAAAGCCCCTGCCGCCCCGGCAACCACCGCACCCGCCGGTGCAGCCCGCGAAGCGGACGAGGATGCCAGCAGCGAAGCTACGGCAGCCTTTGCCGCCCAGGCCAAAGAGGAGTTCCCGCCGTATACTTACCCATCTTTGAACCTTTTCAATGCGGCCAAGCCGGAAGATGAACGCGGCGCGGCCGCCGAGATGAAGAAAAACGCCGATATCCTGGTGAACACGCTGGACAGCTTTGGTGTTAAGACCCATATCCTGGATATCTGCCGCGGCCCTTCCGTGACCCGGTATGAGCTGCAGCCCCAGGCGGGCATCAAGGTCAGCCGTATCACCAGCCTGTCGGATGATATCGCCCTGAACCTTGCCACCGCCGGTGTGCGTATCGAAGCCCCCATTCCCGGCAAACCCGCCGTCGGTATCGAGGTGCCCAACAAGATCCGGTCTACCGTCAGCATCCGCGGGGTGTTTGAATCCCAGAACTACATCAACATGCGCAGCCCACTGACCATGGCGCTGGGCAAAGATATTGCCGGTACAGCCCAGGTGGCGGACCTGTGTAAAATGCCCCACCTGCTGATCGCCGGCTCCACCGGCAGCGGTAAATCCGTCTGCGTCAACTCGATCATCATCAGCTTTTTGTTCCGCTCCGGTCCGGAAGATGTCAAACTGATTCTGATCGACCCCAAGGTGGTGGAACTGGCTGAGTACAACGGCATTCCCCACCTGTTAATGCCCGTTGTGACCGAGCCGCGCAAGGCCGCCGGTGCCCTGGGGGCCAGTGTGGCCGAGATGGAGCGCCGCTATAAGCTGTTTGCCGAAAACAATGTGCGCGATATCAAGAGCTATAACAAGCTGGCCAAGCAGCACCCCGATGTGCTGGAACACCTGCCTTATATCGCCATTATCATTGACGAGTTGGCCGACCTGATGATGGTTGCCGGCAAAGAGGTGGAAGATTATATCTGCCGCATTGCCCAGAAAGCCCGTGCGGCCGGTATCCACCTGATTGTGGCAACCCAGCGCCCCAGCGTGGACGTTATCACCGGCCTGATCAAAGCCAACATCCCCAGCCGTATTGCATTTGCAGTTTCCAGCCAGATCGACTCCCGCACCATTCTGGACAGCGGCGGCGCCGAAAAGCTGCTGGGCAACGGCGATATGCTGTTCCTGCCGGTCGGTGCTTCCAAGCCCGTGCGTGTGCAGGGTACCTTTGTGACGGATGAAGAGATCAGCGCTGTGCTGAACTTTATCAAATCCACTTCCAGCGCCCAGTATGATGAAGAGATGATTGCCGAGATGGAGCGCCGTGCCGTGGCCGAAAAGGGCGGCAAGGGCAGCAGCTCCGATTCGGACGATGACAGCGGCAGCCGCGACCCCATGTTTGAACAGGCGGTGGAATGCGTCATCGAAGCCGGGCAGGCATCCACCAGCCTTTTGCAGCGCCGCTGCAAGCTGGGCTATGCCCGTGCGGCCCGCATCATGGACCAGATGGAACAGGAAAAGATTATCGGCCCCTATGAGGGCGCCAAGCCCCGTGCCGTTTTGCTGACCCGCGCCCAGTGGCAGGAACGCCAGCTGGGCCAGGGTGAGTAAATACCGGCGGCGCAGGTATTGCCGCCATTCCTGCCGCCGCCCCCAGGTGTGGACCATTGTGGCCGCTGTTCTCATCGCCGTTGCCTTGTATGTGGTCGAAAATTACGGCGGCAACGGTTTTGTGCCCAGCTGGGACCAGATTTACCAATGGATTGGCCTGGAACCCAGCCAGAGCGAAACCACAGCCCCGCTGCCGGAGGGGGAAACCGAAGTGGTGTTCCTGGATGTGGGGCAGGGGGATGCCGTGCTGATTTTGCAGAACGGTGCGGCCTGCCTGATTGATGCAGGCCCCAAGGATGCCCGGCAGAACCTTGTGCAGGACCTGCGCAGCTATGGCGTAAGCCAGTTGGACCTGTTGGTGATGACCCACCCCCATGCCGACCATGTGGGCGGCATGCAGGCCGTTTTGCAGAACTTTGATGTGCAGACCCTGCTGACCCCCGACCTGAGCGAAACTGACGTGACCGGCCAGACCCAGCGCACCCTGCAAACCGCCCAGGAATGCGGCGTACCGGTGGAAACTGCCTATACCGGCCAGCAGTACACCATCGGCACCGGCACATTGACCGTGCTGCTGCCCGGTGTGGATGCCGATACGGCGGGCAGTGACGATGCAATAAATGATATGTCGCTCTGCCTGCGGTTTGAAGCCGGGAACTTTACCTTTTTGGATACCGGCGATGCCGAGCGCAACGAGGAAGTCGCCCTGGCGGAGCAATATCCGTTCCGCTTGCGGTCCACCGTGTTCAAGGCCGGGCACCATGGGTCGTCCACATCCAACACCCAAACACTGCTGTGGCAGGTGCAGCCCCAGCTTGTGGTTGCCAGCTGCGGCCTGAACAATGATTACGGCCACCCCCACCGCGAGGTCATCCAGGAAATGCAGGATGAGGGCATTGACTTTTACCGCACCGACCTGTACGGTACGGTGACCGTGACCGCCCAGGCGGATGGCAGCTTTACTGTGCAGACGGCAAAACAGCCGGACGAAGAGCTGGCTCCCGCCGCGTAACCCCCGGCAGCCTGACTCTGTGTGCCTGACCCCGGTAAGTCGGCAGGTAAGTGTTCCCGCACGCTCCAAAAGTTTTAAGGCAACACCGCACAATTCCCGCCTTGCGGCTTAAGCACCGCTCCGGCAGCTGCGGCACGGCATCTGCGTTGCCAAAATGCTCGATAATGTCGGGTTGCGGTACCCGCATCGTGCTTCGGGGGCAAAAGCCCCTCGC
>OBKR01003000.1_pt1 | contig 11439 bp, 10 predicted proteins | sample 1518991 | NCBI WGS metagenome assembly OBKR01 (sample SAMEA2452117, study PRJEB22498) | human gut metagenome | biome: human feces; feature: human gut; material: feces | place: Australia | collected 2012
ATGTGGCCTATCACGAGATGCCCCTTTCCGGTGTCCGCGAATTCCTGCGTTTGCTGTCGACAGTCAAAAAGCGCACCCTTCCTCGCGTGACGGCTCCGCTTCTTATTATTCAAAGTGAAGCGGATCGAACCGTCCGCCCGCAAAGCGCACAGTACATCTATGAACATGCGGCATCTCCTCTAAAGCGGATCGAGATGCTCCCCCAAGGAAAGCATGTCCTGACCCTTTATAAGGAACGGGGACTTGTCTATCAAAAAATTGACCGTTTTCTGGAGGCCCTGCGATGAAGAATGTGAATGATACGAATCCTATGTGTTTTGGCTGTGGGAAGAACAATCCCATTGGCCTTCACATGCATTTTAAAGTGGATGAAAATGGCTGCTCGTCACACTTTACGCCCGAACCCTGTCATCAAAGCTATGACGGGCGGATGCACGGCGGACTCATTTCCACCTTGCTTGATGAAACCATGGGGAATTATCCCTATCTGTATGAACACCGCGTGGCCTATACGGCCCGACTGGAAGTCCGTTTCCGCTCGCCCGTCCTCATTGGTGAAACCATTGAGATTGTGACTAAGGTGAAGCGCCGTAAAGGCCTGCTCCTTGAGATGACGGGAGAGGTTATCCGCCCTGATGGAACTGTCGCGGCGGAAGCGGATGCCAAGATGATGTATGAAGGAGAAAGATGAGTAACGAAAAAATTCGGCAGGATGTCCTTACTTATATGGAATCCCATGCCACCCATCCTGTCAGCTATGATGACCTGGGCCGCGACCTGCGGTATAAAGGAAAAGGGCTGGGAGCCTTGTGGACGGAAATTGAACTAATGATCAAGGATGGGCTTCTTGTGAAGACCCGCTTCAATACCTTGGGCCTGCCGCGGGCCATGGGGCTTGTCACAGGGCGCCTGCAGGTCACGCAGAAAGGGTATGGGTTTGTTGTACCCCTTGAAAAGACGGAGGAAGGTGATCTTTTCATCCCCGCGATGCACTTATCCGGTGCGATGAACGAGGACCTTGTAATCGCACGGGTCAGTGACCATGGCTATGGGGGAAGGCGTGAGGGAAAGGTCATCCGTATTTTGGAGCGGGCCCATGAACGTTTTGTCGGGACTTTTACGCGCAGTGGGGATTTTGGCTTTGTTACCCCTGATAACCGCCATATTGGACAGGATATCTATGTGAGGCGCAAGGACTTCCTGAATGCCCGCAACGGGGACAAGGTTGTCGTCAAGATTACGGTCTGGCCCAACGGACGTCAAAAAGCAGAAGGAACCATTACGGAAATCCTTGGCAAAAAGGGCGATGTGGGCATTGATATCATCTCCATCATCAAGGATAAGGACCTGCCCCTTGATTTTCCCAAAGAAGTCAAGGAAGCCGCCCAGCTTGTCCCGCAAGTCATCCCTAAAAAGGATCTTAAAGGGCGTCTTGACCGGCGCAAATGGCCAATCATCACCGTCGATGGCGTTGATTCCAAGGACCTTGACGATGCCATTTATGCCGAAAAACGGGGCGAGGATTACTTCCTTGGCGTCTATATTGCCGATGTCAGTCACTATGTGCGGCCCCGCGGTGAACTTGATCGGGAGGCCTATGCCCGAGGCACCAGCGTCTACTTGGTTGACCGCGTCCTTCCCATGCTGCCGCCCCTTTTGTCAAATGGCATCTGCAGCCTCAATGAAGGGGAAGAACGTCTTACCATGATCTGTGAAATGGTTATTTCCGGTAAGACAGGGAAGGTCCTTTCCTATGATATTGCGCCCAGCGTGATTGCCTCCCGGCATCGCATGAACTATCCTGATGTGGCAAAAATCCTCACGGACCGTGACACGGCCCTGCGGGAAAAATACAGCGATATTGTGCCTATGTTGGAAACCATGGAGGAACTTTGCACGATCCTCCATAAAAAACGGGTGAGACGGGGTGCGATTGAGTTCGAGATTCCTGAAGTGAAGGTTATTCTGGATGAGAAAAAACGGCCCATCGACGTTCATCTGCGGCACAGAACCATTGCGGAAATGATGATCGAGGAATTTATGCTCGCTGCCAACGAAACCGTAGCCGCCCATATGACTAAGCATCATTATCCCTTTATTTACCGTGTCCACGACGTGCCTGATGAGGACCGGATGCAGAGCCTTTCAAAGATCATGGCCCAGTTTGGGACCGTTCTCAAGATTGAGGGCAAGATGCGGCCTAAAGTTCTTCAAATGGCCCTGCGCAAGGTGAAGGGAAAACCCGAAGAAGGCATGATTTCCACCCTCGCCCTGCGGAGCATGAAGCAGGCTGTGTACCAAACGGAAAATGTGGGCCACTTTGGCCTTGCTGCCAAGGACTACACGCATTTTACCTCTCCCATCCGGCGCTATCCAGATCTGTTGGTCCATCGTCTCCTCAAGGAGCAGCGGACGGGGCAGAAACTTTCCAAGAAGGAAAAGGAAAACTTGAACGATAAGCTTTCCCTCATGGCAAGCCATGCCTCGACACGGGAACGCCTTGCCATTGAGGCAGAACGGGAAACGGATGAACTCAAGATGACGGAGTATATGCTGCCCTATGTAGGACAGGAATTTGATGGAACGATTTCCGGCGTCACAAGCTTTGGCATGTTTGTCCAGCTCGAAAACGGTATTGAAGGCCTTGTCCATATCTCGAGTCTCCTTGACGATTATTATCGTTATGATGAGGAACATTTTGCCCTTGTCGGGGAGCATGGCGGAAAGAGCTACCGCCTTGGCAGCCCTGTAAGGATCAAGGTCTTCCATGTCAGTGTGGAAGAACGCAAGATTGATTTTATCCTTCCCGAATTCGAAACTTTTGTCACAGCTCGAAAGGAAACCGTTCCGTCAGATAAGAAAAGGACGCCTAAAAAACAGACCGTAAAGAAAGGCGGCCGCAATAAACTGGCCTCACAGACCCAAAAAAGAGGCGGTACACGTCAGAAGGGAAGTCAGCATGGAAAAAACAAACGTCAAAATCATCGCAGAAAATAGAAAAGCCCGCCATGACTACGCCATTCATGAAACCTTTGAAACAGGCGTCGTGCTTACCGGCACAGAAGTCAAGTCCCTCCGTGCTGGTAAGGCCAACCTGAAGGACAGTTATGCTGCCATTACCAAATCGGGGGAACTATATTTATACAACCTTCACATCAGTGAATATGACCATGGCAATATCTTCAACCATGAGCCGCGGCGTGACCGCAAGCTGCTCATGCATAAACGGGAAATTGCAAAACTCATAGGTAAGACCAAGGAAAAAGGCTTTACCTTGGTTCCTCTGACCCTTTATTTTTCCCATGGCCTTGTGAAAGTAAAACTGGCCCTTGCAACTGGTAAAAAACTTTATGACAAGCGGCGCGATATGGCGGACCGGTCGGCCAAACGAGAAATTGACCGGGCCCTCAAGTCTCGTAATCGCTAAGGGATACGGAAACATAATTTTCACAACTTTTTTCGTACAGGAGCCCTTTGATATGATATACTTGAAGTAGGACAACGATTGTCCAAACATTCAAGGAGGCCACGTATTTTGTGCGTGAAAATCAAAGGAGGACGAGAAAATGGAACAAAAATTCTACAGATGCAGTCATTGTGGTAAAATCATCGCTGTTGTAAAGGAAACGGGTGTCCCTGTCATTTGCTGCGGCGAAAAGATGCAGGAAATCGTTCCGAATACCGTTGATGCAGCCCAAGAAAAACACGTTCCCGTCATTGAAGTCAAGGAAAACCTCGTGACGGTCAAGGTTGGTTCCGTTACCCATCCCATGCTTGATGAACACTATATCGAATGGATTTCCCTGGAAACCAAGGAAGGCAATCAGAGAAAGGAACTGAAACCAGGGGCTGATCCTGTCGCGGTTTTTGCACTGGCTCCCAGTGATGATGTCGTTGCTGCTTATGCTTACTGCAACCTGCATGGACTTTGGAAAGCTGAAAAATAATGAAAGAGGGGGGGCGCATGCGGCGTCCCTCTTTATTTTTAGGCCTTTATGAAAATTAAAGTGTATACAAAATACAAAATATATAGGAAAATACAGATTTTTATGTTAGAATAGGGGAGACGGGTGTGGTGCTGTGCATCACCCCAAACAAAGGGCTACTTTAATTAGGAGGTATTGTCATGAAGGTTTTGTGTTATGGCGTCAGAGACGTTGAAGAACCGATTTTTGAGAGCAGCAATAAGGCTTTTGGGTATGACATCAAATGTGTCCCCGATTACCTGAATACTCCGGAAACGGCTGAAATGGCAAAAGGTTTTGATGCTGTTATCCTGCGTGGTAACTGCTTTGCCAACAAACAGAATCTCGATATCTACAAGAAACTCGGTGTTCAGTATGTACTGACCAGAACGGTTGGTAAGGACCATATCGATATTCCCTATGCCAAGGAACTGGGCTTCAAGATGGCATTTGTTCCCGGTTATTCTCCGAACGCCATTGCCGAACTGGCTGTTACCCATGCCATGATGCTCCTGAGACATCTGGCATACACGACGAGCGAAGCTCACAAAGGCAACTTCGTTGTTGATAAGCATATGTTCTCCAAGGAAATCCGCAACTGCACCGTTGGCGTAATCGGCCTTGGCCGTATCGGCCGCGTCTGCGCCCAGATCTTCCACGGTATGGGTGCCAAAGTTGTCGGTCAGGATGTCTTCCAGATCAAAGGCATCGATGACTATGCTACGCAGGTTGAAATGGACGAACTGCTGAAAGTGTCCGACGTCATCTCCCTGCACTGCCCGTACATCAAAGAAAACGGCAAGGTGGTTACCCGTGAATTCATCAGCAAGATGAAAGACGGCGCCATCCTTGTTAACGCTGCCCGCGGCCAGCTCGTTGACACGGAAGCTGTCATCGAAGCCATAGAAAGCGGTAAGCTCGGTGGTTTTGCTGCTGATACGCTGGACGGCGAAGCCGATCTGTTCGGTAAGGACTTTGAAGGCGGTAAGGCCCCGAATGCTATATTCCAAAAACTCATCGACCTGTACCCGAAAGTCCTGCTTTCCCCGCATCTGGGTTCCTTCACTGACGAAGCTGTCAAGAACATGGTTGAAACGACCTATGAAAACCTGAAGGAATACATGGAAACGGGCGACTGCAAGAACAAGATCTAAGCGATACGACCCGAAACTCCCTGCTGCGATGGCGGCAGGGAGTTTTATATTTATGAGCCGCTCCTTCCTGTAACTTAATCAAATGCCCCTTGCCAATCACGTGGCTGGGGGCATTTGATTGTTATTTTCGTTATAAGACCAACCGTTGTGAGAAAAGAGATTTGACAGGCAGTGTTGTTTCTATGTGGGCGTTTTGGATGCGTGAGACGTATCAGGTGAACTCCTTGACCACCTTGATGTATTCCTTGGCGTGGAAAGGGAGGTAGGAATTTTTTCGATACGTTGCTACAAAATCAACGGTTGTCTTAGGAGATCCGATTGAAAACAAGGCTAATTGGTCGCGGTTGGGAATATACTTCAAATGGGTTTCCGTAATGAAGGTAAAGCCGTAATTCCGTGCTGCCAGCTCGGCTTCTGCTTGGATATTGCTTGTTTCAAGGATAATGTGGGGTTCAATGTGGCGTTTATGAAAGATCCTATCCACAATCAGCCGTGTGTGCTGCGTCCGGTTTTGAAGGATGAAATCTTGGTCTTTTAGGAAATGAAGGTCCATATAAGGATATTTACAGCCCGGCCGTTTCCCTCCATAGCGCGTAAAGGAATGCTGGGCACTCATGACAAGCACCAGTTCTTCATGACTGATGACGGTGTAGGCGAGAGCGGGATTGGCCTCTACAAAATTGAAAAAAGCCAGGTCAATGTCCCCTTCAATAATCATTTGGATGAGGGATTCGGAATTTGCTTCGTGAAGGTCAATCCTTACATTGGGATACTTATCATGAAAAATAGGCAGCGTGCAGGGAAGCATATACGTACCCCGCATTGCGGGGAAGCCAATCTTTAAATAGCCTTCATTGTTTTTTATGATATCGCCCATCTGCTGATCGAGTTCTTTTTTGAGGGCCAGGATTTCCTTGGCTTTTTTTATGTACTGTTCACCGGCATAGGTTGGGATATATTTATTACCCAATCTCTCAAACAAAGGAAGTCCAAGTTCTCCTTCAAGGCCTTTTAAGAACTTGGAGAGGGTGGGCTGGCTAAGGTAGAGGGATTCTGCCGCCCGCGTGATATTTTGCTGGCGCGCAATGGCCAGAAGATAGGTCAGATCTCGAAAATCCATTGGCTGTACTCCTTTCTTCCAGATTGTAAATCATCTTTAACCAATTATAACCCAAACTATTCATAAAAACCATGATTATTATTTTTTTTATGAACGTATGACATGAACCGAAGCACCATCTATACCATTAGTCCACTGGAAAAAAGCATGGCAAAGCGGCACTTTTTCATGCTCCCACCAATAAAACCATTCGCTTTTACCATGTTAAAAATAATTTTTATGAATTTAAATTATGAGGTTTTTCTTGTTATGATGTTTTCAGAAAATAACGATGACTGTTACCTATCTAATAAGGAGGGTTCATGATGACAACAAAGATCAAACTTCCTGTCACGTTGATGCGTGGGGGAACGAGTAAAGGAGCTTATCTATTAAGAAAGGATATGCCGCCTGAAAGGAAGGATTGGGACAGCGTCCTTTTGAAACTCATGGGAAGCCCGGATTGCAAACAGATCGACGGACTTGGCGGTTCCCAGTCCGTAACCAGCAAGGTCGCTATTATCGAAAAATCCAGTCGCTCTGATGCCGATGTGGATTACACCTTTGCCCAAGTATCTGTGGATAAGCCCGTCGTCAGTTATGGAGGAAACTGCGGTAATATATCATCCGGTGTCGGTCCCTTTGCGATTGAAGAAGGTCTCGTCCCAGCTGTCGGAGAAGAAACAACCGTCAGGATCTTTAATACGAATACCCGGAAAATCATTGTTGAAACGGTCAATACAGCAGATGGCCAGGTGTGTTATGACGGAGACTATACTATTGCTGGCGTGCCCGGTACGGCCGCTCCCATCAAGCTTAGATTCCTTGATCCCAGCGGTACCCTTGGTAAAGGCATCCTGCCAACGGGAAATGGGGTGGATGAACTTGAGATCCCCGATTTTGGCCGCCTGCCCGTTTCCATTGTCGACGCAGCAAATCCCTTGGTTTTTGTAACAGCTAAAGATGAATGGGACGGAACAGCCGGAAGAAATCAATAAAGACGAAGCCCTGCTCCGACTCTTGGAATGTATCCGAGGAAAGGCAGCTGTCCTATTGGGGCTGACCGATCATTGGGAAAAGGCTGCTTGGGAAACACCGGGAATTCCGAAGATGACCATTGTTGCACCACCGACTTTTTACACGACGGCTCAGGGCACAGAAATCAAGGCATCCGAGATTGACCTTTTGGGACGCATGATGAGCATGCAAAAGGCCCATCCCAGTTATGCCATGACAGGCGCGATGTGTACGGCAGCTGCCGCCGCAATTCCAGGGACCCTTGTCCATAGCATTCTTTCCCCCTGCGGTAAGCTTCCTGAAATCAGGATTGGTCATGGTTCCGGCACGCTTGTTTGCGGCGTTGAAACCGAAAAGGGCCAGTCGATTCCTTTCATTAAAGAAACGTATGGGTATCGAACGGCCCGTCTATTGATGAAAGGCGTAGCCCCTATTTCCTACTGAATCCACTGCTCGTAAGGAGGCATCATGATGGATCTATCCCTGATTTCATTGATTGTTCTTGCCGTTGTCGTTGCCATTGGGTTTATCAAAAAAGTCAATATAGGCTTCTTTTCCATTGGCGCCGCTTTTCTGCTCGGTTCCTATGGACAGATGAGTGCCAAGCAGATTGCTGCAGGTTTTTCAAGTTCCATGTTTGTGACCTTGGTTGGGGTTACCTTTCTGTTTGGGATGGCCTCTGCCAATGGGACGCTCAATCTTTTTTCCAAGAAGGTCGTCGCTCTTGTAGGGAAGCGGACCTACTTGATTCCCATCTTGATGTTTGTGCTTTCTGCTTTCATTTCAGCCATTGGTCCTGGACATATTGCTGCTGGAATCTTGATGACGACCTTTGCCGTCTATCTTGCCTTCGAACTCAAGATCAATCCCATGGCAACGGCCCTTTATGCAAAACTGGGAGCCAATGCGGGCTGTGCCTCTGTTCTTTCCTTGACAGGCATCCTTGCCAAGAATCTTTCTGAGCCGCTGGGTTACCAAGGCTTTGGGACGCATCTCTTCCTATCTACGTTACTGTCCGGCTTTGTCTTTACGCTTGTTGTCTATATCGGCTACAAGGGGTGGCGCGTCAACTCGGAAAATCCACTGAAGCTCTCTGAAATTCCCGCCTTTAATCGCAATCAGAAAATTACGATGGCTTCGATTGTGGCTATGGTTATTTTCTGTATTGGCTTTAAGTTTGATACGGGACTTTTTGCCTTTGCGGCAGCTTCTGTCCTGATCATACTGCATTGTGCCGATGAAAAAACGGCTATTCGTCAAATTCCCTGGGGCACTTTGATGATGATCTGCGGTGTGGGCGTCCTTGTGAATGTCCTGACAAAGCTTGGTGGAATAAAGCTGGTATCTGACTTTCTTGCTAGCCATATGACGGCCCAGACGGCGGTACCCATCATTGCCGCATCAAGCGGGATTCTATCCTGGGTCAGCTCTACGACGGGTGTTGTCATGCCGACGCTGTTTCCAATCGCTGACGAGATTGCTCGGACGTTTGCCGGACAGACAAACTATGTAGAACTTATCTCTGCCATTACGGCGACCAGTTTTGCTGCAGCCATCAGCCCATTATCGACGGGCGGTGCCATCATCATGTCAAGTTATTCTGCTTCCAAACCAACGACGACAGAGGAAATGAACACTATGTTCAAGACGCTTTTTCTCTTATCCGTGGCAAATGTGAGTATCAATGTTGTGATGGCGGCGTTTCATGTATTCTTCCTCGGCGGTCTGTTCCTTTAAATAAGGGAAAGATTTGTAAATTATATATAAAATTAAAAATATCAATTAGAAATTCTGATGGATATGAATCGCAAATCCGAATTGGTAAAATACATAGAAAATTTCGTATAATCCTTATGGGAGGATAAGTATTGGCCTTATTGCTTGGGATTTCCTACAATGGAACCAAAAGGCCGCGTGGCCGTTATGGAACCAAAAAGGAGAGACCAGCATGAACCGTGAAGAAATGATTGAACGCGCTAAGCAAGCTTTTGGGAAACTCATTGAAGAGGATCTTGACCGCATCGAAGGGATTAGGAAAGCGCCGCCCCGTAAGGATTTTCTCCATTTATCCCACGTAAAGGTGGGCATTATGCCCGGCGACGGCATTGGTCCCTATATCATGAAAGCAGCCCTTTTGGTGGCACGGAAATTGCTGAAAAAGGAAATCGCAGATCAACGCGTGGAATTTGTTCCAATTAAAGGAATGACCATTGAGGAACGGGCCCGTCAGAATAAGAGTCTGCCGCCTGCCGTTCTTGAGGCCTGCAAGGCCTGTGACATCCTTGTAAAGGGACCTTTCGTGACTCCCCGTGCGGGCGACAGGTGGCCCAATCTCCTGAGTGCCAACAGTTTGCTGCGCCGCCAGCTGCAGCTTTATGCAGCGGTCCGTCCCATTCGAATTCCTGAAAAGGGCATAGATTGGACCTTTTTCAGAGAAAATATTGAAGGCGAATACATTTGGGGCAACAAAGGGATTTGCGTCGGCGATGACCTTGCCATTGACTTCAAGATCCTTTCCAAGCCAGGAGCCGAACGGCTGTTCCGAAATGCATTTGAGTACGCTAAAAGTAGTGGGAAGACCAACATTACGGTGGCAACAAAAGCCAATATTGTCAAACTCGTCGACGGAAATTTCCTGAAGGTGGCCCATGCTATGGAAAAAGAATATCCCGGCATCCATGTGCGGGAAGAACTGATTGATTCCCTGTCTGCTAAATTGATGGACCCGGAATTCAATGCTGGTATGCAGGTCTTTGTGCTGCCCAACCTATACGGCGACATCCTCACTGATATTGCTGCCGAATACCAAGGAGGCCTTGGAACGGCCAGCTCTTCCAATATTGGCGATCAGTATGCCATGTTTGAAGCCATCCATGGGGTGGGGGTCTATCTTGTTGAGCACAATCGTGCCCAGTATGCCGATCCTTCCAGCCTGATTCGGGCGATGGGGGAAATGATGGCATTCATTGGTTACCCTGAAAAACGGGACCGTCTTTTTAAAGCCCTTGATTTTTGTACCAAAGTGGAACGCAAGGCCGTCATTACGACGGATAAAGACGGGGCGACAGCAGAAGAATTTGCTGAATATGTTGTAGAAACCCTCCATAAGATGGAGGTGCAAGAATAACCCAAAAGAGCCAGGTAACAAAGAGAGGAGAGTTATCATGATCAAGTTGTTTGATAAGGGTGCCTATTTGCTGAATGGTACGGAACTTGTTCCGGAAGAACAGGCAGGGACGCTGAAAAGCCGTCTTGGCCGCGAAGTAACAGCAGAAGAAGCCAAAAAAGGCACGATTGCCTATGGTATCTTGAAGGAACACAATAAAAGCGCGAATATGGAGCAGCTGAACATCAAATTTGATGCCCTGACGAGCCACGATATTACCTATGTTGGCATTATCCAAACCGCCCGCGCTTCTGGTATGGACCATTTTCCCATGCCTTATATCCTCACGTGCTGTCACAATTCCCTCTGTGCTGTCGGTGGGACTATCAATGAAGATGACCACATGTTTGGTCTTTCGGCAGCCAAGAAATATGGCGGTATCTTCGTCCCTCCCCATTTCGCGGTCATCCATCAGTATATGCGAGAAATGTACGCTGGTTGCGGCAAGATGATCCTTGGCAGTGACAGTCATACCCGTTATGGTGCTCTCGGGACCATTGCAGTTGGTGAAGGCGGCGGGGAGCTTGATAAACAGATCTTGGGGGATACCTGGGATAACCCTTATCCCGGTGTTGTCGCCATCTACTTGACGGGGAAACCGGCTCCTTGGGTTGGACCGCATGATATTGCCCTTGCTATTTGCCGTGCCGTCTATGAAAAGGGCTATGTGAAAAATAAGATCATGGAATTTGTCGGACCGGGCGTTTCTTCCATGACAACGGACTATCGCAATGGTGTTGACGTCATGACGACGGAAACGACGTGCCTGTCTTCCATTTGGAGAACAGACAGCGATACGAAGGACTTTCTCAAGGAACACGGCCGCGAAAGTGATTATAAGGAACTGAATCCTGCAGATGTGGCATACTATGATGGCTGCGTCTATGTTGATCTTTCTACCATCAAGCCGATGATTGCCCTTCCATTCCATCCGTCGAATGCTTACGAAATTGATGAACTGAATGCCAATCTGATGGATATCCTTCGTGAGACGGAAAAAAGGCCGAAAAAGTAGCCCAAGGCCGTGCCCAATATACC
>OBKR01003004.1_pt1 | contig 11431 bp, 8 predicted proteins | sample 1518991 | NCBI WGS metagenome assembly OBKR01 (sample SAMEA2452117, study PRJEB22498) | human gut metagenome | biome: human feces; feature: human gut; material: feces | place: Australia | collected 2012
GCCGCTACCTGGCCGCATTCCTGCAATACGAATACAAACTGGAGGATATACCGTTCAGGGAATTAAAACGGGAGTTTATCGAGAAGTACGTGGTTTACCTCTCTACCGTCCGGGGTATGCTCCCCGGCAGTATCCATACTCCGGTCAAGAAACTGAAGCTGATGAGCTATACGGCTTTCCGGAACGGTTGGATCGCTTCCGATCCTTTCGCCGGGTTCCGCATCAACGTAACCTACCGTGACCGCCGCTTCCTTTCGGAATCGGAACTACGTGCCGTAATGAACGTTTGTGTCCCCAATTATAAAACGGCTATCGTCAAAGATATCTTCGTGTTCTGCTGCTTCACGGGCCTGTCCTATGCAGACGTAAAGAAACTGACCCATGACGATATTCACACGGACGAACGGGGCGATATGTGGATTATCGATAAGCGGCAGAAAACGGGTACGCAGTTTAGGGTTAAACTGCTGCCCATCGCCAAGCAACTCGTCGAACGTTACAGCCGCCTGAGATACCCCGGCAATAAAGTGTTCCCGGTGAAAGACCGTGATTCGATGAATATGTCGCTACGCCATGTGGCGCGTCATGCCGGACTGTCGTTCAATCCCACGATCCATGAAGCGCGGCACACGTTTTCGACCACGGTGACGCTATCTCAGGGCGTACCGCTGGAGACGGTCAGCAAGATGTTAGGCCACAAGCATATCACGACCACACAGATTTATGCCAAGATCACCAACGACAAGATTAGTAAAGATATGGATGTTCTGAGCGAGAAGATAGCAGATAAGTTCAGGATAGCTCGATAAGCTTCGGCACGGACTTTCTACATAGAATCCTAACTGAGAATAAGGCATAGATAAAATGTGTGTTGTTTAAATACATATATATTGTTTTTTCTTTAGAATAAAGTTACCAGTAAAAATCTTTAATCTGCGCTTTTATGAACATCTTAAAGATCAATGGTGTAATTTGACAGAAAAGTTAATTTTTGTATTGATTTATGGAGATGGTTATATGTGAAATAGAATTATTTAATTAAATTTAATGCATTAATATAAATACATTTAACATTAAAGTACATGTGGAAAGACTGCGAAACTAATATTGATTTACTAGATTTTGACTATTTAATAAACATCACAGAACAAATAATCTTGAATACCTCATTGTCTCCTTCCACTATCGGGATATACGGAGATTGGGGAAGTGGTAAGTCCAGTCTCATGGATATGGTGAAATGCAGTCTTGAAGCAAAAAAGGACTCCAAGATATTATGTATTAAGTTTAATGGGTGGTTGTTTGAAGGCTATGAAGATGCAAAAACGGCCTTATTAGGGACAATTCTAGATGAGGTTCAGAAGAAAAGAACACTTTCAGCGAAAGCAAAGAAAAAAATAGCTCAATTATTTAAAAGCATAGACTACTTTAAGTTAGCCAGCAAAGGAATTAAATATGGTGCAGATTTTTTATTGACAGGGGGAATTGGAACTATAGCTGACATATCTATCGGAACAGTTACTAAAGTTCTGGGGACGGCTATTGCCGGAGCAAAAGAAGATGAAATCAAATCGGCATTGGAAGCATCTCTAAAGAATAAAAATATTCGGGAAGATCTTAAGAACTTTCATGAGGATTTTGCAGAATTGCTTAAAGAAACAAAGATTGAGCATCTAGTCATTTTTATAGATGAATTAGATAGATGTTCACACGATACAATTCTGGAATCGCTCGAGGCTATTCGTTTATTTGTATTTGCCCAAGGAACATCGTTCGTTATCGGTGCCGATGAGCGGCAAATCCAATATGCCGTAAAGAAGAAATATCCAGAAATAAAAGGGAATAGGATAGACATAAGTAAGGAGTATCTGGAAAAGTTGATTCAATATCCCATCCGTATTCCGCAATTAGGAAGAAAAGAGGTTCAACAATATATTACATGTCTTTTTCTAGAATCTGAATTGTCAAAAGAGGAATTTGCTGAGATCACCCGAATAATTCAAGAAGGTAAGGTTGAGAATTTTTTAACGTTTGAATTAACATATGATTATATAAAAAGGAAAAATGTCGAATTAGCCGAAAAAATTAAAGACACATTATTCTTATCCAACCAATTGTCATCTGTCTTATCAAGAGAACTTAACGGCAATCCTAGACATTGTAAGAGATTTCTAAATGCGTTGTCTCTTAGAATGAGCATGGCAGAGATCAAAGGAATTTCTCTCAACAGAAAAGTACTTGCAAAGCTTATGCTATTAGAATATTTCAAAGATGGATTTTATAGAGCTCTCGCTGGTGCTCCGGATAACACTGATCTCAAATTAATGGAAGAGGGAAATAAGAATGCTCTAACTCTTTTCCAAATATGGAAAGACGATGAATGGATAGATAATTGGCTCAAAATCGATCCCCAACTGATGGATATAGATCTAAAACCCTATTTTTATTTTGCCCGAGAAAGTTTACGAAGTGGTATCATCTCAGGAAATATATCCCTTAGTCCTGTAGCAGAAGAGGTTTTAGAATTGTTGGTTGAAGGTAGTGATTCATCACTCAATTCTGCTATTGAGAAATCTAATGCCATATCTGATGGAGAGAGCAAAACGATCGAAAGAGAGTTATTTACCCGAATATCTTCGGTGACAGATATACCTAGGAATTTGTTTTCTGGTTATCTCAGATTTGTGGCGGAGAAAGAATGTTTATTAGCCGATGCAATCAATAATATAGAAAGTCTGCCTGTGAGTTCCATAAAAGTCAGTTTTATCCCCCATTTTGATCATTTATTAGGCAAGTTGCCTGATAAGACAAAATTAATTAACATTCTTAATAAATGGGCTGAAGATGATCCTAAACTGGCTACTCCGGTTGCATATGTTACTGATGCAAAAAGAATGTCTAAAAAGAAATAATTATGGGAACCTCAAGTTTTCATTACGGCCCTAAAAGGTCACCGCTATTACCGGATGATTTCGATGATCCTGGGTCTGGTGGTTCAGATTCTCCATTGCTACCTCCTGAACAATTACCTGATGCTCCTCCACAAGAAGGAGATTCTTTAATTGAATACCAACCCGATATTAGCTGGGGCGGCGCTAAGCGTACAATGGGACGATTTGCTTCAGGTAACTTGAATGGTGGTGCAAGGAAAGTCGCATCAGCATATGTAAAAGCAGCTGGGGGCGCTCGAAATGCAAAAAATGCTTCTAGGTCGGGTATTAAAACGGCTCGAAATATTATATCGTTCTTTGGTGGTATTTCCAGTACGAATGTAAGGACGACTCTTCAGAATAATGATATTCAATATGAAGGGCGTAGTTCTTCTGAAGTCTTTGATAATATCATAAATGTTATTGCTCCCACAGGAAGTACACGCGAAGAAGCTATATCTCGCAAAGCAGTTATTGAAACTTTTGCAGAGTTATTCTCAACAGATGGTTTTGACATAGATTCGTTAGACTCTTTTAATGGAGATACACTGAAAAGTATGCTCCAGATATATATTGGTAAATATATTTATATTTCGATTATTGATGCTATGGGATACAGCATATTAAAGAATAGCAGCAATAACCCTGACCGAGTAATTCGAATAGAAACAGAGATGCGGGATTATATTAAGTCGGTCGTCGATATGCAATTTCGAGATAAATCGTTCAGTAATGTAGATCGATTATCAACAAATGAGATAACCGATATTACCAAAGATTTATTCCAACATTGTTTTCAAGTTTTAGAAGCACAGCTATGAAAGAGATAATATGTAAATTAAATCCATCAGACGACTTTACTGTTCCATCTGCTTTTAGGTCCATAAACCTAACTGAGAAAACTGATTATTTTTATAACTTTTGGGATGACCAGAAGCGGAAACTATATCAAGTGGCAGAACCATTTACTCGGAGCGCCGTTGATCTGTTTAATATATCTTTGATGGTATATTATGCAGACAGGATGGTATTAAGGGGAAATGAAGCTGACGGATGGACAAGAAGCATTAAAATATATATGCCTGTTCTTGAACTTGATATATGGAACGGCAATAAACACCTTCTAGAAGAAATGCTATCATTCTTAAGTGGCGATTTATGGAAGTTTGAGTTCCGAACACGATCTTTGAATGAAATTGAAGAGAAGGCCTCTAAAGGAATTCAAAGGCAACGCCAGAAATTTAATCCTGACGCTATTTGCATGTTGTCTGGCGGCCTTGATTCTTTCATCGGTGCAATTGATTTACTTGAATCATCGAAAAATGTTTGTTTTGTAAGTCATTATGGAGGAGGTAAAGGCGTTAAAGAATATCAAAATCAAATAATAGACAAATTAATTAATGAGTATTCGTTAAGTGCATATAATTTTTTCGGCTTTCATGCTGCGCCAGTAAAAAAAGATAAGAGCACGCCGGTGGAACAAACAACTAGGACGCGGTCTTTTATGTTTTTTGCTCATGCTATTATTTTAGGATCGGGGATGAACAAAGAAATAAAATTATATATTCCTGAAAATGGTCTTATTTCTCTCAATGTTCCAATGAACACAACTAGATTAGGAAGTAGTAGTACAAGAACGACGCATCCATTTTACATGGGGCGCTTGCAAGAACTTTTGAATAACATTGGCTTAAGAACAACTCTCGTGAATCCATATCAATTCAAAACCAAAGGTGAAATGATTGTTGAATGTAGAAATCATCAATTCTTGGTTAATCATATTTCGACAACCATGTCTTGTTCTCATCCAGATCCTCGATGGGAGGGATATACTTCAGCATCGCATTGTGGAACATGCCTGCCATGCGTAATAAGACGGGCGTCAATACTAAAAGCGAATGTTACTGACCAATCTACATATAGAGATCCAAACTTCCAACATGGCCACCAGGCACAAATGGAGCTGTTATCTTACAAAGTTGGGCTGAAAGATTTTGAAAATGACGTGATTAGTCATGAGTTAAAGATACAATTAGCTGGTCCAATAAAGAATAACATTTCAGAATTTGCGGCGGTTTATGCTCGAGGGATGAACGAACTTAAATCTCTTATTCAGAATTATTAATGAGCCATTTATACGACACCCATCTGCATCTAGATCTCTTTCCTCAAATGGATAAGATTATTGAGACGATAACACGAGATAAGATATATACCCTTGGCGTAACAAATCTTCCTCCATTATATTTAAAATTAAGAGATAAGATAAATAATAAGTATATAAGGATCGCTTTAGGTTTCCATCCTGAACTTTTGAATCAATATAAACACTACATTCCTGTAATGTGGGAATTATTGCCCGATTGTAAATATATTGGAGAAGTAGGATTAGATTATAAATCTGGAGAAAATAGGGCTTTACAAAAATCGTTTTTTGAAGAACTTATACATAAGTGTGACGCTCTTCAAGATAGGATTCTTTCAGTACATACCCGTAATAGTGCTGAGGATGCTATTTCCATAATTGGAAACCATTTCAGAGGAAGTATTATTTTGCATTGGTTCTCGGGAAAACAAACAGATTTAAGCAGGGCAATAAATCAAGGAAATTATTTTTCAATAAATTATGCAATGTGTATTTCAAAAAAAGGAGAGGAATTGATATTAAGAGTTCCCAAAGAACGTATTCTACTTGAGACCGATGCGCCTTTTGTACGATATAATAATTCCAATTTCACACCTCAATATATTCCTGAGATTATTCATGCAATTAGTAGGACCTGGGGAGATGATTTTGAACGAACTAAAGATCAACTCTGGGCTAATTTTAAGAAATTATTACAAAATACGTCAAGTACTGATTCTGATTAACTGTTAATCAATAAAAACTTGATATGTTGACTTTTACCTTTATGGATAACCTGAATAAATTTTCGATGTTTTGCGTATATGGAATGTAGATGATCTACTTGTCAATGGACTTTTTAGATTTATTCTCGATGTATAAATTAGGTATTTTGAATGAATATATATGGCCACCTTCAAACAAAAGATCATACTGGTTTACGATAAAACATCCGACAGGTTTAAGGATAAATCCGATGAAATAACATCGTTCCGGACCGAAGCGGATTATGTCTTTATAACCTATAAAAACAGCGATAGAGAGTATCGGTATAATCCGGAAAATGTTTTCACTCTACATTTACGGGAAACGATTGACCACATTAATTACGATATTTACATAGACAATGAACTACAATCCGGTGTCACAGCGATCGGACATTACGGCAGCCATTATTCCATCCTGAGAGAAGGTTGCCATACACCCCAATATATTGCTGGCCCCCGTCTCCTGTTGAAATCAAGCATGGCAAAATCTGTTCTGACCTATATGTTTAAGGTCGCTCAATGCGTAGATAAAGAACAGCCTAAAAAAGACGAAACAGGGAAGGCATTTTCTCTCTCATCCCAGTTCAAAAAGATCATCCGAGCAAAAGACAGCATCTTGGACGCTTATCTGAATAAAACTCCTATCCAAACTCGAACAGTACCGGAAACACTAATTTATCCTTTCGATGTAAACACCAGTCAGAAAGAGGCCATCAAAAATGCGTTAAGCCATAACATAAGCATCATACAGGGCCCGCCGGGAACCGGGAAAACTCAAAGTATCTTGAATCTTATTGCCAATCTGGTATATCAGGGCAAATCGGTCGGGATCGTTTCCAATAACAATTCCGCCATCGAAAATGTGAAATATAAATTGGACAAAGCCGGATACGGGTTCCTGATCGCCCATCTGGGAAAAAAAGATAATCGAATAAAATTTTTTGACACGCTCTTACCCGACTATAAGCCGGATACCGCATGGCGGCAAAAAGAGAAAACGATAAAAGCCAGTATTGAAAGATTATCCCGGATCGACCGGAAGACGGATGCCCTGTTCGTAGTCCAAGGAGAGCTGGCGAGCCTGCAGGAAACATTGCCACGGCTAAAACGCGAAAGGGAGATTTTCCATAAAACATTCGGTGAGCGTTCTCTGCCGGAAGAATATGCAAAACTTCTGACCTGGAACAGCGATAAACTGATTGCCTTCAAAACGGTGATCAGTAATTTCGCGGAGAAAGTCCCCTTGTCGAAATTGCCGTTTTATTTCTCCTGCTGTTTCCGGTTCGGACGAGTATTTACCCGCTCGATGAAAGCCGAAGGTGAAGACTTATGCCTGGCGCTGGACAGCCTGATCTACAATAAAAGAATCGAAGAGATGGAGAGACGGATTCCGAAGATAGAATCAGTGCTGAAAGAAAAGGATCTTAATGCACTATTGCGTACCTGCTCGGAATTATCTGCCGTAATCTTTAAACACGCACTTTACCGGCGGTATTCGTCTCAGAAAAATACGGAATTCACACAAAGCAACTACCAGACAACGAAATTCGCCGAATTTATCGGGAGGTTTCCCGTCATACTCAGCACAACGCACTCCATATTAAGTAGTATATCCAATCCGTTGGACTACCTGATTATCGATGAGTCTTCACAGGTCGATGTCGTTACCGCTTCCCTTGCCTTCTCTGCTTGCCGTAACATCGTTATTGTCGGGGATGAGCAGCAGTTGCCGCATATCGTTACCGATTCGGTCAAAAAGGAAGCGAATGAATTGTCGGCACATTACAGAATAGCGCCAGAATATGATTATGTCAGGAACAATATCATAGCGTCCCTCCGAAGCCTTTATCATGACACGATACCGACGACGCTGTTAAGGGAGCACTACCGGTGCGATCCCCTGATAATCGGCTTCTGTAATCAAAAATACTATCAGGGAAAACTTATCGTAATGAAAGAGAGGTCGGAGAGCGGTTACGACGAATCCGACTACCCGATAAGAATATTCCGGACCGAGGTAGGCGAACATGCGTACGGCAATCAAAACGACCGTCAGATCGCGGTGATTAGGAAAGAAGTATTGCCTCAATGCAGAGATGTTTCTCCTACAGAGATCGGAATTATCGCTCCCTACCGAAAACAGGCGGACGCAATTACCGATAAGGTTTGCAAGGATAGCGGTATGGAAGCCGATACTATTCATAAATTCCAGGGGCGAGAGAAAAAGAAGATCATATTCAGTACCGTTTCAAACCAAATCAATGACTTTATAGATCAGGCTGAAATAATCAACGTTGCGGTATCGAGGGCTATCGATCAGTTTATCATGGTAATGCCGCATTCATACGAATTGGTCCCCGGCAGTAATATCGGCGATTTGATCCGATATATAGAGCATTGGAATCCGTACGGGTCGGTATACAGTAACATCATATCCTATTTCGATTTGCTACACCCTGTCCATTCCAAAGTGTTGGATGAATTCGAGAAACGGATCAAAGGAAACTCGCGCTACCTCTCCGAAAATATCTGCGAAACATTGCTCAATGACATCCTTGCCGAGGAACCGAAATATTCCGGGTTTTATGTCAGGCACAATTATCCGCTCTACCTGTTGACGCCGAACAAAACAGGATTGACGCAGCGTGAGATCGATTTCTCCAACAACAGGCTCGCCCATGTGGATTTTCTAATTATCAACCGATGCGACAACTCTTATGTATTGGCCATAGAGGTAGACGGTTATATGTACCATTCCCACCTTGAACAAGAGGAACGGGATAAGATCAAAGACAAGGTCTTGGATTTGAACGGCATTGAGTTGCTTAGAATGAGTACGCGCGGTATAATGGAGAAAGACGCGATCAGAAGAAAATTGCAAGAACTTACTACTGTTTAAATGTGCGTATCACAAAGCTACAGTCAGTTGTCGTAAAAGTTCGATGTATCAATATGACCAGAACCGGATACTAAGATTGATTTGGTTGGAATAACGCTAAATTTCCCTCTCAAGATTATAAAGTTCGGTAAAGAGTATTTACCTTTGTGTCGTAACTCGCTGAATACAAATATATGAGAAACTTCTGGAACATCCCGTTGCCTGAATACTGGGGCGGTATTATTAAAATACCCCGGCCAGGGCGGTATGTTCGTATGCGTAGTTTCTGATAAAAATCATTCACGGCTATCATAGGGAGATACTGCTTTCAGAGCAGTATCTCTTTTTTATTGGCTATTGTTTACTATTCACTTATTACCCCCCCCAAAAAAAAATGAAACCGATTATTGAATGTGCGATTTCCTTGTACCGCACGATTGGAACAATCAAGCAGAAAATGAATTTATAACCCATGAAGTGGTCCGGCGAAGGTCGCTCCACAAACGAAAAAAGCAATATGAATAGGATATTTTTTACCGCCGACCTGCATTTCGGCCACCGGAACATACTCCGGTATCAAACGAACAGACCCTTTGCCGACCGGGACGACACGGCGGCGCACGATGCCTGGCTGCTCGACCTCTGGCGTTCGACCGTGGATAAGAAGGACATGGTCTATATCCTCGGCGATCTGACATTCTTCAAAAGCGAAGACGCCCGGCATCTTCTGGAAAAACTGCCCGGACGCAAATATCTCATAACCGGTAACCATGACGGCTCGATCAAAGCCTACCCGAACTATTTCCAGACCACGACACAAATACTCGACCTGACGGTTCGTCCGAGCATGTGCTCCTGGCTGACGGAGAACATGGTACTGAACCTGTGCCACTATCCGCTGCTGACCTGGAACCGCAAACCCCACGGCTCGGTCATGTTGCACGGACATTGCCACGGCAAGCTGGACGAGTACAACAACCTGTCACCCGACCTGAGGTTTGACGTGGGCATAGACGGCGAGTTGTCCCGCCGCTGCGGAGGATTTATCAGTGTCGAGGCCGTGTATGATGCGGCCATGGAAAAAACGAAAGGAGAATCCTTTGCCCAATATGCCAGGCAGAATTATCTGCCCGAATACAGATAGAATGGTATATTTTATAAATGGCTTCCGAAGGTAGCGACGAATCCGTTCTCCGGATTGCGGATCACATCACAGGTTCGGGAACCGGGCGCATGGAATTAGTCTGTAAATTGTAAATTCAGGGGCACACAGTAAAATCATATAATTTGGCTTTTCATATCGATAAAGATCCGGAAAGATTTGACAACGGGGAAAGAATCTATTTCCTTTGCAGTAAACACCTTATGAGATGAAAATATACGATTATTCAAAGCAATACGCATCATGTGCGGTATGCGGGGATATTCACAGCGAGTTCGATTTTCTGGCAGGGAAAATAAAGCGAATGGAGCTCCGCGACACGCTGGTTATCATAGCCGGAGACTGCGGCATCGGGTTCGATAAACCCGAATATTATCAACAGACGTACCAACGGATTGCAAAAACCTTAAAGAAGAACAATTGCGGGCTGCTTATGGTACGGGGTAACCACGACGACCCGGAGTATTTCGAGCGGGAGCTGATCTCTTTTCCCCGGATGAAAACCCTGCCCGATTATTCGGTGGTGCAGTTCAGGGACAGGACCATTCTGTGTGTTGGGGGCGCCATATCGATAGACCGCCGATACCGTATCGGTCAGATGCAGATCAACGAAATCAAGGGCCATTCGTCCCGGAAACTCTATTGGGAAAACGAAGCTCCACAATTCAGCGAACAGCAGATAGAGGCGATTAAAGAGCAAGGATTGCGCATCGACACGGTCGTTACCCATACTGCCCCCTCGTTCTGTTATCCCACGACCAAAAAGGGAATAGAGATGTGGATGGACTACGATCCGAATCTGGGCAGGGATATAGACGACGAACGTGCGACGATGGATAAAATTCATGACCGGCTGCTTGCGGACGGACATCCACTCGCCCAATGGTATTACGGACATTATCACAGTACCTACAGCGACCGGATCGGCGGGATCGCTTACTATATGCTCGATATCGGGCAGATCAGGGAAATATCGACATGCCGGTAAACTTTTCCAATGATCAATAAGAAATTAAACCGCCCGTATCCTTTTTTGTTAGGGTACGGGCGGATTTTTGTATTAAGCCTCATTTTCTGTTTCAATGGGTATAACTCAATTTGACTTACACGGTGAGGCCTGAGCGTTGTTTGTTTTGAACCCGATAGCGATAATCGTCTGAAGGCTGTAATGTTTGACCTCATGGTTGCCTTCGGTTTGAACTATCCGGAGTTTCCGGACAGTTGCCATAGAAGAACGACTCCTTTCGTCAATTTCGCTCGACAAGATTTTCTCATCGGTCGCGGATACAGTGCGCTCGGTTTTTCATCGGTCATTTACATTTTAGGCTGCTCGATAAAAGCAGCCTGATGATAGTTTTGCCCGCAATATATAACCGTTTCAGGTAGGTTGTGCCGTTTCATAGTCGGGTGTCATGAATAGTCTTGAAAAGTCTGGAGAAGTCTGGCGCGATGGATTAACATACAGTCATCGTCGGGCTAAATTCATGGCCATCCGCATGTAGGTCTGATTGTCTACAAGTCCCCAAGCTTACCCTTCTGTCTGTTCGAGGTTTTACCTGTTCTGAAAAA
>OBKR01003027.1_pt1 | contig 11343 bp, 10 predicted proteins | sample 1518991 | NCBI WGS metagenome assembly OBKR01 (sample SAMEA2452117, study PRJEB22498) | human gut metagenome | biome: human feces; feature: human gut; material: feces | place: Australia | collected 2012
ATGTGATACGGCGGCCGTCTTCGAGAACGACATTATATGCCCCGATGTGTTGCGTGATACCTCCGGCTTCACCGGCGATGACATTGGCATTACGTATGTAGTCGAGCAACGATGTTTTACCATGATCGACGTGTCCCATGACGGTTACGATGGGTGGACGTTGGGTGAGATCTTCTTCCCGGTCTTCTTCGTCGTCCATCGCTTCGGCAACCTCTGCACTTACATATTCGGTTTCATAGCCAAATTCTTCGGCGACGATATTGATGGTTTCTGCATCGAGGCGTTGATTTATCGATACCATGATGCCGAGGCTCATGCAGGTGGCGATGACATTGTTTATCGGCACATTCATGAGACTGGCCAAGTCATTGGCCGTTACAAATTCGGTAAGTTTCAGTATACGGCTTTCTTCCATCTCGCGTTCGGCAGCTTCTTGTGCCTTGTTCGAGAAAGCCTCCCTTTTTTCTTTACGCCATTTTGCGCTTTTTTTCTGGCTTTTTGACGTGAGACGGGCAAGAGTTTCCTTGATTTGTTTTTGCACGTCTTCTTCATTGACTTCGGCCTTGACGGGCTTTTTCAATTTCGGGGGTTGTTTGCCGCCGTTGTGGCGATCGCTGCTATACGAGTTGTCGACGCTGTGTTCGATGTCAATACGTTCCTTTTTGATACGTTTCCGTTTTTTACGCTCGCCGTCGCTTTCTGTATTTGTATTTTCGTTTTGAGATGTAACCGGACGTTTGGTATCGGAACGTTGTTTTTCTTTGGCTTCCCGTTCTTTGCGTTTTTCTTCTTTGCTTTTTTTCTTGGGACGGGTTTGCTGGTTGATGGCCGATAAATCGATTTTACCGACGACGTTGATACCCGGTGTTTTGACCGTATTCAATTTGAATATTTCTTCGTTTCTGGGGGTAACGATTTCGGCCTCTTCTTTTTCTTCGCTCTTTTCCTCATCAGCGTTTTCGGGAATCATTTCTTTTTCATTCTCGATATTTGTCGGTTCGGATATTTCCTCTTTTTCGGGTTCTGCTTCAACCGTATCGTCGATTTCCGCCTCTTCCATAGATACGATTTCTTCTTCCGTTTCTGCGAGAGGTTCGGAATGGGATTCAGAAAAAGATTCTACTGTTTCTTCTGCTTTTCCTGTTTCTTCGGACGGCGTGGTTTCTTCCTCGAGGTGATTCTTCGGTTCTTCGGCTTTTTTGTGTAAGTTGTCTAAGTCGATTTTACCTACGGCTTTGATATGAGGTTTGAGCGATTCGTCGATAACAGTCTCGATTTCCTGAGGCTCATTGATGACATCTTCCTGAGCGGCTTTTTTCTCTTTCTGCCGTTCTTGGCTGATGCGTTCCGATTCTATTTTCAGGTCCTTATCGGTACTGAATTCTTTGACGAGCAAATTATATTGTTCGTCGGTAATTTTTGTATTCGGGTTCAATTCGATCTCGAAACCTTTCTTTCGCAGGAACGTGGCTACTGTTTGTATACCTACGTTTAAATCTCTTGTTACTTTGTTTAACCTTATCGACATAGTTGCTTTTTAACGTTGATGAATGTTGTTTGCCACTTTTCTTTTTCTCTTGTGGCTGCGAGAGCGTAGAACCGGACGGAACGGTTGGGTTGCCCGAAGATTATGCTTCCTCGTCGGTGTCGTCGAATTCTGCTTTCAGAATTTTGATAACTTCATCGACCGTATCTTCTTCGAGGTCTGCGCCTTCGATAAGCTCTTCCCGGCTTTTTGCCAGTACGCTTTTCGCCGTGGCACAACCGATGCTTTTCAGTGCCTCGATGACCCATTCGTCGATTTCGTCTTTGAATTCATCGAGATAGATATCTTCTTCCTCGCTTTCGTCTATATCCCGGTATACATCGATCGTGTAACCGGTGAGCATGCTGGCGAGTTTTATGTTGAGGCCGCCTTTTCCTATCGCGAGCGATACCTCTTCGGGTTTGAGGAATACTTCTGCCTTTTTCTCTTCTTCGTTGAGGCGTATCGAAGATATTTTGGCCGGGTTCAGTGCCCGTTGTATAAAGAGAGAGGTATTGGTCGTATAGTTGATGACGTCGATATTTTCATTACGCAATTCCCGTACGATACCGTGGATACGCGAACCTTTTACTCCTACGCAGGCACCGACCGGGTCGATACGCTCGTCATACGACTCTACGGCAATTTTTGCGCGTTCGCCGGGAATGCGGGCGACTTTGTGTATCGTGATGAGGCCGTCGTGTATCTCGGGAACTTCGAGTTCGAAAAGACGGCGTAAGAAATCTTCCGATGTGCGAGAAACGATAATCTTGGGATTGTTGTTTTTGTTATCTACTTGTAAAATGGCTGCACGCGCGGTTTCTCCTTTGCGATAGAAATCACCGGGTATTTGTTCGGATTTGGGAAGAATCATCTCATTGCCTTCGTCGTCGATGAGCAGCATCTCTTTTTTCCAGATTTGATATACTTCGGCGCTTACCAATTGTCCTATTTTATCTTTGTACTGATTGTAAATCGCGTCTTTTTGGAGTTCCAGAATTTTCGAGGCCAATGTTTGGCGCAAGTTCAATATGGCGCGACGACCGAATTTCTCGAAGAATACCTCGTCGGTAACCTCTTCGCCCACTTCGTAATCTTCGTCGATTTTTTTTGCTTCCGACAGAGAGATTTGCAGATTGGTGTCTTCGACCTTGTCGTCTTCTACGACTTCACGGTTACGCCATATTTCAAAGTCCCCCTTATCGGGATTGACGATGATGTCGAAGTTTTCGTCTGTACCGAACATTTTCGCTAATACGTTGCGGAAAGATTCTTCCAGCACGCTGATCATGGTGGTACGGTCGATGTTTTTCAATTCCTTGAATTCGGAGAAGGTGTCGACCATGCTCATAGTTTCCTCTTTCTTGGCCATTTTATTTATTTGAATCTGATTAAATATTTTGTGTATTTTATATCATAGTAAGAGAAGGTCAAATCTTCTTCGACCTCGATTTTGCGTTTGGCTCCTTCGGGTTTTACTTTTTTTGTAACCGTCAAGGAGAATGCTTTGTCATCGGCAGCTTTGAGTATTCCGTTGTGTTTTACGCCTGTGCGGGTAAGAACTTCTACTTCATTACCGATGTTCTTTTGATATTGCCGTACCACTTTGAATGGAGATGTTATGCCGGCCGATCCTACTTCGAGTTCGTAATCTTCGACATCTCTGTCGAGCCGGCTTTCGATGAAATGGTGCAATGACATGCAACGGTCTATATCGACACCTTCATCGTTGTCTATTTCCACTACGATACGGTTGTCGGGCGTAACGGTGATGTCGACCACGAAAAGGTCGGTTTCCTGTATTCCCTCTTTTACGATTTCTTCTACAATTTTAGGATCTATCATAGATTTTGGATATATCGACCGATTTAGAATAAAACGAGGGGACAAATCTGTCCCCTCTCTTTCGGCTTATTTACGAGGCAAATATAGCTGTTTTCTTCGGTGTATGCAAACATATCTCTCTATTTTGTTGGAGAAATCGTTTTTCAAGGTGTGTATTTATCTTTATTTAACATATAGGGCCCTCAATAATTTGTGGGAAAAGGAAAATTTCGGAGTTCTTTTTTCAATATCAATTCGTTCCCGTTACAATATCGGTTGCATATTTCGTGGAATTTGGCGCTGTGGTTCATTTCGCTCAAATGGGAAAGTTCATGGAGTATGACGTAGTCGATGAGGCGGTCGGGTAAATACATGAGATGGTACGACAAGCTTATACGCCGGTCGCTTCGGCATGTTCCCAATCGTCGGGAACCTTTGGTGATGACCAGCTCTTTGTAGCTGTTTCCGGTTTTTTGTGCCCAGTATTCCAGTCGTTGAGGTAGAAAATTTTCTGCGGCATTTTTCAGGTGTCGGTGTATGTGTTTGGCAATGGATTTTTGTATGTTTTTATCGTTGTATTCTGATAATTGCGGTAAAACGATATGCAAAGTATTGTCGTGTAGTCGGCTACTTATCGTGCGACAGTTGTCGCACGATATCATGATGACGAACATACGGGTATAGATAATATCGCCCGGTTGCAAAAAATGTCCTTCGGCCCGTTGGAATAGTTTTCGTAAATCGGCTCGTTTTTCTTCTATGCTTTGCCGTATGATGTCGATCCGGGTATGGCACGGGTGAGTGATGGATAGAGAACCGTATCGAATGCGAAAGATGAGATGTTTGGCCGTAGAACGTTCGAGGAGGGTTATTTCCCCGAATTCCCGGTCGGTAATGGTCGTAAATTTCATGTCGCAAATATAAACAATCCGGAGTGATTGTAAAAGATGTTCTGCGAATGTGTTTTTGTGTGTTTTTGGGGAGGTGGCTTTACAAGAAATTTTTCGATGGAGTACGTTTTTTATTTATTGTTGGCTGAGTATGGAAAGTAGCTTTGATAAGTAGGACAGATGCGTTGCGTCGATCAGTTTTTCTGGGCAGGCGCCGGTCATATAAATGAGATAGCTGGCAAACTGTAAACGGATTTCTGTTTCCTCTATGGTCGAAAAGATTTCATAAGGATCGACCGAAGTTATTTCCAATATATCGGGATAGAAATCGTATTTTTTACAGACGCTTTCGATAAGATTGTGTTTCTCTTTTGTGAGAGAGGTGCGATTTCCTGCAAGTATGATCATGGTTTGCAGTAGGGCGGCTAATTCTTTTTTGTTTGGTTTTTTCATCATATGGCTTGTTTTTATTTTTATGACAAAAGTAATAAAAACAAACCAATTAAATATGATATAAATCAGCTATAATACTATTTATTTGGTTAATAAAATGAAATAAATAGTATTTTGGATCTAAAAATAAAAAATATGTATCTCTGTGAGAGTTTGTTATATTCAGATGTTGCTTCGCAAATCGACCCCCCACATGAGTTTTTTTCGTAGGGTGTCGGTAAAGAGTTGCTTGTTGCGTTTGATAACCCGTATGGGGAACGGCGCTTTGCGCAATGTAATGCTTTCTCCCGAAGTCTTTTCTTCGGAACGTCCATCGAGACTGACCAGAAAGTGTCTGTTTCTGCCTTCGGCGACGAGCCTGATTTCGGCATCGTCGCCGATAACGAGCGGGCGCACATTGAGGCTGTGCGGTGCGACAGGCGTGATAATGAAATTGGACGCTTTGGGGGCAACTATGGGACCGCCGACACTCAGGGAATATCCTGTCGATCCGGTGGGAGTGGCTACCAGTAATCCATCGGCTTGGTATGTGTTCAGGAATGTATTGTCGAGATAAGCGTGTATGGTAATCATCGACGATGTGTCGAGTTTCAATACGGCGACTTCATTTAGGGCGTACGGCCATGTTGCCCGACTGCCGTCGGTGATATGCAACAGCGACCGTTCCTCGATATGGTAGCGACCAGCCATGATTTCATCGATGGCTTGTTCGGTCTCGCTGCTTTGTACATCGGCGAGAAAACCCATGCGTCCGAGGTTGATGCCCAGGATCGGAATGCATTTGTCTCCGATGCGCTCGGCGGTTTTCAGAAAAGTTCCGTCTCCGCCTAAGCTCAAAGAAATGTCGGCATAGAAATCATTTCCCGAAAGAACCGTTATTTCCGGCAGCCTAATATCCATATCCTGCATGACCCGCAAAAATTCCCGGTCGACGAGCAGTTCGGGAGAATATTTTTGTAAGGAAGAAAACAATGTATTTATCTCATCTTGTTTGCCCGAGGCGTACGATTTTCCGAAAATAGCAATTCTCATGGGTCGTCAGTGGTAGATTAGTGGAAATTTTATAAATAAACACGCAAATGTGTGATAGTTTTTTTCTGAATTGAACAAAAACTATTACTTTTGCAAGTAATATCTGTGTACAAAAATAACAAAAAAAATTTGTATGCTTATATCGAAATCCGAAAAACGGAATAATCATTATTGTTTTATGACACAGTTAAGCGTAAATGTAAACAAAGTCGCTACCTTGCGCAATGCGCGGGGTGGGGCTGTTCCCGATGTATTGAAAGTCGCTCTCGATTGCGAGCGTTTCGGAGCACAGGGAATTACCGTGCATCCGCGTCCCGATGAACGCCATATCCGCTATGCCGATGTATATGCTTTGCGTCCGGCATTGCATACCGAGTTCAATATCGAGGGAAATCCTATCGGTAAATTCATCGATCTTGTTTTGCAGGTCAAGCCTGCGCAAGTAACGATGGTGCCCGATGCCGTAGATGCCTTAACATCGAATGCAGGGTGGAATACGCGTGATAATTTCGATTTCCTCAGCGAGACGGTCGATCGCTTTATCCAAGCCGGGATACGTACCTCTATATTTGTCGATGCCGACCTTGAAATGATAGAATGGGCGGCCAAGACGGGTACTGATCGTGTCGAATTGTATACCGAACCTTATGCGTCGGGTTATGCCATCGATCGTGAGAAGGCCGTTGCCCCGTTTGTCGAAGCTGCCAAGCTGGCGCATAAATTGGGTATGGGTGTGAACGCCGGTCATGATCTCAGTCTCGAAAATCTCCGTTATTTTCATGAGCAGGTTCCCTATATCGACGAGGTATCGATAGGTCATGCCCTGATTTGCGATGCCTTGTATTTGGGTCTTGAAGAAACGATTCGACGTTATTTGGATTGCTTGAAATAAATACTCTTAGAATAAAAATATTTGACATGACTCTTTTGTTTTCTCTTTTGGCTCAGACCAATATGGTGGAACCGGTGCAGGCTGCCGCCCTTGACGCTCAAGCCGCAGTGCCGCCGTTGAATCTTTGGTCGTTATCGCTCAAAGGCGGTTTCATCATGATTCCTATCGTGTTGTTGTCGCTGGTAACGATTTATATATTTGTCGAGCGTTTACTGGTGTTGCGCGATGCTGCTCGTCAAGACAATACTTTCATGCAGCGAATCAAAGATTATATTCATGCCGGAGATGTAGAATCGGCATTGAACCTGTGTAAGAAGAATCCTACGCCGGTGGCCCGTCTCATAGAAAAAGGTATTACCCGGTTGGGACGTCCCATGAATGATGTGCTGGTGGCTATCGAGAATGTGGGAAATATCGAAGTGGCGAAACTCGAACGTCGTTTCACATGGATTGCCACTACTGCCGGAGGCGCACCCATGCTCGGATTCTTGGGAACGGTAACCGGTATGGTAAGTGCGTTTTATAGTATGGCGGCGGCCGGTGAGGCGGCCGATATCACGACGCTGTCGAGTGGTATTTACGAGGCTTTGGTTACGACGGTTGCCGGTCTTGTGGTGGGTATTATCGCTTTATTTGCGTATAATTATCTCGTTTCGCGTGTCAATACGGTTGTCAATCAGCTCGAAGCCAGTACGATGGAGTTTATGGATCTGCTTAACGAGCCGGCCAACAAAAAATAAGGAGGAATATCGTTATGGCACTCAAACGCAGAAATCGTATCGAAGCCTCTTTCAGTATGGCGTCGATGACCGATGTGATTTTCTTGTTGCTTATCTTTTTTATGGTAACGTCGACATTTGTTTTCCCGAATGCTATAAAAGTGAATCTGCCGCAGAGCAAACAGCAGGCTGCTGTGAAACCGTTGGCTCGCGTTACCATCGATGCATCGCTCAATTATTACGTTTCGGTGGGGAAGGCCAAAGCGGTAAAAGTGGCGTATGAGGAGTTGCCGTCATATCTGGTCGAGGCCCGGAATCAAGACCCCGAAATGTATTTTGCGTTATATGCCGATGAGAGTGTGCCTTATCGGGAAATAATGAAAGTGCTGAATGTCGCCAACGATAATCAGTTGCGTATGGTGTTGGCTACACAACCAGTAAAGGAGTAATAGAATCGACGTGGAAGAAGGAAAAAAGAATCGGTTGTTTGCGTTGACGGTAACGATTGTCGTCCACGTCGCCATACTGTTACTGTTGCTTTTTTATACGTTGTCGGCTCCTGTTATACGAGAGAATGACGGTGGCGGGGTTGTTTTGCAATTGGGTGTTATCGATGCCGATGCAGGAACTTTTACGCCGACGGCGATGGTGTCTCACCCGCAGCTGGTCGAACCCGAACCTGTGATTACGCAGGATATGGAAGAGACGGTTTCTCTCGATGACGAGAAACCCGAGTCGGTTGTCGTACCGGAAGAGTCGGATAAAAAAGTCGAGCCTCAACCCGAGCCCGAAACTTCACAAGTAGATGATTTATGGGCCGATGCGTTGAATAAAGGGAAGGTGGCCGACAGTATTGCGGCAAAAGGAGAAAAGAAAGGGTCGCCGCAAGGATCGGTCGAGTCCGGTGCATTGGCGGGTTCTCCCGGTTATGGCGATTACGATTTGGGAGGTCGGGGGTTGATAGGCCGTCTGCCCAAGCCCGAGTATGCAGGAACGAACGATGAGGGAACGATTGTCGTGGAAGTATTGGTCGACCCGCAAGGACGGGTTGTTCAGGCAAATGTTACGCCCTCGGGAAGCAAAGGAACCGCGGCTTCCAATGTTACGCTTCGCAGCCGTGCCGAAGCCGCCGCACGGAAGGCTGTGTTTGAACATAAGTCTTCGGGTAATGAGAATCAGTGGGGTTCTATTACTTATTACTTTAAACAGAACTGATATTTGGGGTGAGACGGGTAGCCGTTTTTTCGTCGGGAACGAGAACCTTGTCGGGAAAAGTTGTCTTGCTTTGGAAAAATGAGCGATGAATAACGGAATTATTTTACTTGTCATATTAGCGGTTTATTTTACCGTATTATTGCTTATCGGGCGTTTTTCGGGAGGTAAATCCGATGATAATGAAAATTTTTTTCTGGCCGGGAAATCGTCTCCGTGGTGGTTGGTGGCTATCGGTATGGTAGGTACGTCTATTTCGGGGGTAACGTTTATTTCGGTTCCCGGTATGCCGTTGACGATAGATATGACCTATATGCAGACGGTTTTGGGATTTGTCGTGGGATATATCGTGATCGCCAAGATTCTGTTGCCTCTTTACTATCGCCTCGAACTCACATCGATATATACATATCTCGAACGTCGTTTCGGAATCTGTTCCTATAAAACCGGAGCTTTGTTTTTTTTCATATCCAAGATAATAGGGGCTGCCGCCCGTCTTTATCTTGTCGTGTTGATTTTACAGCGCATCGTGTTGGTCGATTGGAATATACCTTTCTGGCTTACGGCATTGACCGTTGTTTTGCTTATCTGGCTCTATTCACACCGTAGCGGAATGCGGACGATTGTGCGTACCGATGCATTACAGACCCTTTTCATGATAGGGGCGCTGTTGCTTATTCTGACTCAACTCATGTTGCGTATGCACCTCGATGTCGGGGGTGTCGTAGATACGGTAAGGAGCAGTGGTATCGACCGTATTTTTGTCTTTGACGATTGGCAGACGAAACAGAATTTTTTCAAGCAGTTTTTCAGCGGGATTTTTATTACGATTGTCATGTCGGGCCTCGATCAGGATATCATGCAGAAAAATCTGTCGATACGCACGTTGCGGGAGGCTAAGAAAAATATGTATATCTATGGTTCGGCTTTTGTACCTGTCAATCTGTTGTTTCTCGTTTTGGGTATTTTGCTGGTGGCTTTTGCCGGACAGGAAGGGATTGCCTTGCCCGAAAAAACCGATGAATTGTTGCCGATGATGGCGACCGATTATCTCGGTTTCGGCGTATTGTTGCTGTTCAGTATAGGGATAGTTGCAGCGGCATTTTCGAGTGCCGATTCGGCATTGACGGCGCTGACTACGTCGTTTTGTGTCGATATTTTGGGGGTCGATCGTCGGTCGACGATCGAGGCGGTTGTTATCCGTAAGCGGGCCCATATCGTTATATCGGTTCTCTTTTTTCTGATCATGTGCGTTATCGAAATGCTCAATGATACCAGCGTGATCGATGCGATTTATACCATTGCCGGATATACGTATGGCCCGTTGCTGGGGCTTTTTGCCTACGGACTTTTTATGAAGGGAAGCCCGCGCGACCGTTATATACCGGGGATAGCGTTTGTTTCTCCGTTGCTATGTTATGCTTTGCAACGGTGGCTTGCTGCGGCTTATGGCTACTATATGGGTTATGAATTATTGATGCTCAACGGGTTGATAACCTTTGTCGGGTTGATGTTGTCGGCTGTCGGTCGCCCGGTTGTTAAAGGCTTTGTAAAAAAATGATTTTGCAGGAAGAACCTCATATTACGGTTGGTATTCAGCATGGCAAGTCGGTAGACTTCCGGTTATGCGGAGTATTTACGACTCCCGAAGGTCGCCTTTTTCCTCCCGGAGAGTATCGGGTGGATATTTCGACCGGGAAAAGAGGTTTTGTTTTGGGAGCGGAGTATTATGAAGATTTACGCCTCGTTCCATTAAATTCCGAAACCCTTTTTGATTTGCCACATGTAACCATTGGTATCGATTTTCACTGGCAACGGCAGGAGTGTCAGACTTTTTGCGGTATATTGCATTTGGTGTGCGACAGGGGGGAAATTTATGCGATCAACGAAGTGCCCGTCGAAGATTACCTTACCAGTGTCATATCTTCGGAAATGAGTGCGACATCTTCTCTCGAATTATTGAAAGCCCATGCTGTGGTTTCCCGCAGTTGGTTGTTGGCGCAACTGCCTCGTTTTAGCGGGTGTAGAGTACGTGAGAGAGGAGAGTGCGGAGATGTGCATTCGGCCGGGGAGATTGTCCGATGGTATGATAGAGATGATCATTTGCTTTTCGATGTTTGTGCCGACGATCACTGCCAGCGTTATCAAGGTGTAACGCGGGTGGCTACCCCGCAAGTGGTCGAGGCGGTGAAAGTTACCCGGGGAGAGGTATTGATGTATGGCGGCGAGGTTTGCGATGCCCGCTTTTCGAAATGTTGCGGCGGTATGAGCGAGAGGTTCGATGCTTGCTGGGGAGAAGAGCCTCATGTGTATCTCCGGCCGGTATATGATGCCCCCGATGATAAATCGGTCATGGATCTTACCGTAGAGCAGGAGGCCGAGCATTTTATCGATAGTCGTCCCGATGTTTTTTGCAATACGACCGATGCGGAGGTCCTTTCACAAGTGCTCAACAGTTATGATAGGGAAACACCCGATTTTTTCCGTTGGCAGGTTCGCTATACCCGGTCGCACCTTTCGGCATTGGTAGCTGATCGTTCGGGAATCGATTTCGGTACGATAACGGCGATCGAGCCGGTAGAACGGGGTGCTTCGGGTCGTATAATCCGTTTGCGCATTGTCGGTACGCGGCGTGAAATGATTGTCGGTAAGGAGCTATACATTCGACGTATATTATCCTCTTCGCACTTGTATAGCTCGGCTTTTGTTGTACGGCGCGACGGAGATGATTTTGTTTTCGATGGGGCAGGTATCGGACTTTCACAGCTCTTTAATCCTGACTGGAGTTTGTTAGGA
>OBKR01003038.1_pt1 | contig 11310 bp, 7 predicted proteins | sample 1518991 | NCBI WGS metagenome assembly OBKR01 (sample SAMEA2452117, study PRJEB22498) | human gut metagenome | biome: human feces; feature: human gut; material: feces | place: Australia | collected 2012
CCTCAATGGGGTGGTGCCCGACCTGTTTTGGCACCGGTCTTTTGATTGAAGGCTTCGATGAAAACGCGACCGGAGAAGAAAGAGTCTGGGCCGATGCCCAAGCCAAACCCTGTCCCAGCTGCCACGGCGAGCGCCTCAACGAAGTGGCTCGTGCGGTGAAATTTGCGGGCTTAAACATTTCGCAAATGGCACACATGACCGTAAGCGATGCTTCAAATTTCTTTAAAAAACTTAAGCTCTCAGGACGTGAGGCCAATATCGCTGAAGATGCGTTAAAAGAAATCGTATTAAGACTGCAATTTTTGGAAAAAGTGGGACTGGGCTATCTGACGCTTGACCGTTCATCTCCCAGTTTGTCCGGAGGAGAAGCGCAACGCATTCGTTTGGCTTCGCAGCTTGGCAGCAATCTTCAAGGGGTGTGCTATATCCTTGATGAACCGACAATTGGCCTACATCCGCGCGACAATCGTCTATTGCTCGATTCTCTTAAGGCGCTTGTCGATAAAGGCAACACGCTCTTAGTGGTCGAGCACGATGAAGATACGATCCGCGAAGCGGACTATGTCATTGACGTTGGGCCAGGGGCCGGTGTGCGGGGAGGTGAAATCATCGCCACGGGCACGGTCGCCGATATTGTGAAAAATAAGCGCTCTTTGACGGGCCGCTATCTGCGCAAGCCGATTGAGCATACATTTATCCCGCAAAGACCGGTTGACAGCAACACACAATGGCTCACGATTAAAGAGCCACGGCTCAATAATCTTAAGGCAAACGAAGTTCGAATTCCTCTTGGCAGGCTTACTGTTCTCACTGGCGTATCGGGTTCCGGTAAAAGCAGTTTTGCCCGAGGGGTGCTGTTGCCTGTTTTAACAGAAACACTATCGGAAAAGAAACCCTACGAGGGTGAACTTTGCAAGAGCATTGAAGGCTTTGAACAGGTCGATCGTGTTTTAGAGGTGGATCAAACGCCGATTGGTAAAACACCCCGTTCGTGCCCGGCCACCTACATCGGCTTTTTGGACGCCATCCGCCGTGTTTTCGCAGGCACCAACGAGGCCCAAGCCAGAGGTTACGGCATATCGCGCTTTTCTTTCAATATGAAGGGCGGACGCTGCGAGCTTTGCGAAGGACAAGGCGTTCGCACCATTGAAATGAATTTCCTGCCGGACGTGAAGATTCCGTGCGAAGCTTGCGGCGGACTTCGTTACAACGCTCAAACACTTGAGGTTCTTTGGAAGGGAAAATCCATTGGCCAAATCCTCGCCATGGACGTTGATGAAGCGGTTGACTTTTTCAGCACACAGTCGTCCATCGCTCATGCGCTCAAACTGATGCAAGATGTCGGACTAGGGTACTTGAGCCTGGGACAGCCCTCACCCACCTTGTCAGGAGGCGAAGCCCAGCGCATAAAACTGGTCACTGAACTCATTAAGGCACGCGATGACATTAAGCGACGCGGCTACAAGGCGCCCAGAACGGTCTACGTGTTGGATGAACCGACGGTCGGCCTTCACATGGCCGATGTTGAAAAATTGATTGCCGTGCTGCATCGATTGGTCGATGCCGGCAACACAGTTATTGTGATCGAGCACAATCTCGATATCATGGCTCAAGCGGACTGGATTATCGACATGGGACCGGAAGGTGGTGTTGACGGCGGCAATGTGGTTGCCTGCGGAACTCCTGCTGAAGTTATGAATGCGCAGTCGCACACAGCCAAAGCGCTAATCGATTTTAAGCGGGCGCATGACAAAATCAAGCGGACTTAATCAACCGAACTAGAAAAATCTTATAGTCCACCACGGAATTTTCCTATAGTGGACAGGAGATTTTTTGTCGCCAAATTTCAGGGGAATTCCCCCTGAACGTGATTAAATTTCGTTGCTAAAATGCAAGCTTAAGCATAGTCCTTGAGCATCTCCCGTTCTTGCGCCACGCACCGGTCTGAGCTCATTTAAAGGACTGCGCCTTGCTCTAAAAATAAAACACCACTTACTTCGAGGAAATCGATATGTCAAAGAAACTCTCTGCACTTTTGGCGGGGCTTGTTGTGTTGACCGCTTCGGCTAACGCTGCTGAACTCAACGCCTATACCATCATGCCTGAGAAGTACGCCTCCCAAATCTTTGCGCAATTCACAAAGGATACGGGTATTAAGGTGAACTTCCTTCGCTTCTCAACGGGAGAAGCGTTGGCAAGATTAACAGCAGAAAAAGGCAATCCTCAAGTTGACGTTTTGTTAGGCGGCCCGGCTGACATGTATGCCGCCGGTGTCACGGAAGGCATTTTGGAAGCCTACCGTCCTGCCGACTCTGATGCGATTTCTTCGGCCTATCGTGATCCCAACAACTACTGGACCGGTATCGGCTTGATTCCGCTTTGCTTCCTCACCAACACCAAGTTCTTGGAAAAGAACAAGATGCAAGCCCCGACCAAGTGGGCTGATTTACTTGACCCGCGCTACAAGAACAATCTGCAAATGGCCGATGCTCGCACGTCCGGCACGGCTACCGAACGTATTTATTCGCTCGTGAAGGTGATGGGCGAAGATGAAGCGTTCAAGTTCCAAAAAGCCATGAACGCCAACGTTCAGATGTACACCAAGAGCGGTGCGGGCGGCGCCATGCCGATCGCCACGGGTCAGTGCGCATCTGGCATTTTCTACATTGTGGACGCTCTCGATATCCAACAACAAGGCTATCCGGTCACGATTACCTATCCTGAAGACGGCGTGAGCTTCGGTATTGAAGCAACGGGTGTTGTCAAGGGTGGCAAGAACAACGCCGAAGCCAAGAAGTTCGTTGACTGGGCAACCTCGAAGAAGTTCGCGGAATTCATCGTGGCTAACAAGATCAACTATGTGCCGACACGCAATGACGTGAAGACCAGTAATCCAATCTTGGACCTCACGAAGATCAAGACGATTTCTGTTGATGTAACGTGGAAGGGTGAAAAGCGTAAAGAATTCACGCAACGCTGGATCAATGAAGTGATCAAGTAAGTTGCTCTGCGTTTGCGCTTAGACTCACCAGAGACAGGGTCGGCCGTGGCTAGATCCTGTTTCTGGCGTTCGTTTTTCATTGCTGATTAATTTCTCCATGAGTTCGTCTGCATCATCTGCTAATAGAGACACGGCTACCAAGCTAACGGTCGTTATGCTTTGGCTCCTGTTGGGTGTCTTTGTTCTTTATCCGCTGTGCCGTTTGTTTGCCATGACCTTTTGGGTTGATGGCAACTTCACCTTTGAAAACCTCCGCCCCTTCTTGGATAACTGGTATGACAGACGCTCTGCTGTCAACAGTATTTTGCTGGGCTGCTCTGTTGGTGTGGCCGGTACGGCATTAGGTTTCGTTTTCGCCTTTGTAACAACGCGCTTGAATCTGCCCACCTGGCTCAAGTTCGCGTTAAGCGCCATTACTATTCTGCCCCTTATTTCTCCTCCGTTTACAAGCAGTATCGCCTTGACTCTTTTGCTTGGTCCCAACGGCATGGTGCTACAGTTTTTTGGGCTGGATAACTTTAATTTCTATGGCTTCTGGGGAACATTCATTTCAGAAACGCTCACTTTCTTCCCCGTTGCCTTTATGACGATCTCCACGATTTTGGCTCGCATTGATCCAAATCTGGAAGACGCCGCTTATTCGTTGGGCGCCTCTAGCTCTGAAGTTTTCAGAACGGTGACGCTGCCGCTTGCCGCTCCGGGTATTGCCAACGCTTTCTTATTGGTTTTCTCCTGTTCGCTCGCGGACTTCGCCACACCTCAGGTTTTGGGCGGTCACTCCTTCCCCGTTCTGCCCACGCAAGCTTATTTACAAATCACCGGCATGTACGACTTCAAGGGCGGCGCGGCTCTATCCTTCATGCTCTTGATCCCAGCCTTGGTTGTCTATGCTTTGCAGCACTACTGGGTCAGCAAAAAGAGTTACGTCACCGTAAGCGGTAAAGCGGGTGGCAAGAGCAGCATCAAGGGACCGGGCATTGCGCTTACCTCTTTGATGGCTTCAATTGTCGCGGTTGTCGTGGCTTTCATCATTGCCATTTACGCTGTCATTTTGGTTGGTTCGCTCGTTAAGGTTTGGGGTGTCAACAATACCATCACGTTTGATAACTACAACTACGTGTTCACACACGGCATGAAGGCGATCAAAGATACGCTCATTATCGCCTGTATCGGCACACCGTTGGGCGGCCTTTTGGCGGTTCTTGTCGGCTACGTCACGACTCGTCTGAAGATTCGCGGACACAAGACGCTTGAGACGGTTTCGCTATTGAACTACACGCTGCCGGGTACGGTTGTCGGTATCGCCTACATCATTGCCTTTAACGATAAGCCGATCGTGCTCACCGGTACGGTTTATATTTTGATTGCCGCGTACCTCTTCCGATACTCTTCTGCCGGGATCCGCAATGTGATCGCCGCGTTAACGCAGATTGATCCTTCCATTGAAGAGGCTAGCCGCAGTCTTGGTGCCGGATCGACTCGCACCTTCATATCGATTACGATCCCGCTTGTGCTGCCGGCAATCCTTGCCGGTATGAAGTACCTTTTCATTCACTCCATGACGGCAATCAGCGCAACGATTTTCCTTGTTTCCGTAAACTGGACGCTGATCACAACGCGTATTTTGGAATGCATGACCGAACTTCAGTTCGCTCAAGCCTGCGCCTTCTCTGTCATCTTGATTTTGCTCGTCTTCGCGGCCTCCGCCACGATGACGCTGCTTGCTAAAGTACTCTGCCGTACCGGCGACCATATTGGAGCCTGATAAATCATGTCCGTATCACTTACTTTGAAAAATATTTCTCGCCGCTACGTCAAAGACAATGAAGAGTTCATGGCGGTTAATAACGTTAACCTAGAAGTTAAGCCCGGTGAGTTTTTAACGTTTCTTGGACCGTCCGGATGCGGTAAAACGACGACCCTTCGCATGATCGCCGGCTTTGAAACACCGACAAGCGGTCAAATTTTGATGGATGGCGTTGACATCACCCATGTTCCGGCCAATGAACGCGGCTTGGGCTTTGTGTTCCAAAACTATGCCCTTTTCCCGCACATGAAGATTTTCGACAATGTTGCCTACGGTTTGAAAATTCGTGGAGAAACCGGAGAGGCGGCTGCTAAGAAAGTGCGTGAAGCGCTTGCCATGGTGGGGTTGACCAAAGAAGAAAAACGTTACCCGAATCAACTCTCGGGTGGCCAGCAGCAACGCGTTGCCTTGGCCCGTGTATTGGTTCTGCGTCCCAAGCTTTTACTCATGGATGAACCGCTTTCCAACCTTGACGCCAAGCTTCGTCTTCACATGAGAAGTGAAATTCGCCGAATTCAGCAAGAGTTGGAAATCACTTGTCTATATGTGACGCATGATCAAAAAGAAGCCCTGACAATGTCAGACCGCATTATGGTGATGAACCGCGGACACATTGACCAGTTGGGTACGCCTATGAATCTCTACGAAGATCCGGCAACACCTTTCGTGGCAGACTTTATCGGCCAAGCCAACCTCCTGCAAGGGAAACTGGCGAGCGTTGACGAAAACGGTTGGGGACACTTCGCTGTGGCAGGCAAAGAACTGCTCGCCCGGATGGGAAAGCAAAATCCGCCTGCTATCGGTGAAAACGCCTTGCTTGTTGTCCGACCGGAAAATCTGACGATGAATGAATCCGACAACGCTATTGCGATGCGCATTGTCAATCGACTTTTCGAGGGCGACCGCATTGATTATCACGTCGTCATTGAAGGCTCCGGACAAGAAAAGCCCTTTAGCATGTCCGTGCCCTTCCTGCCCGGCACTCAAATTATTGACGAGGGCTCGACCGTTAATGTTTCCTTTAATCCGCAAGCCGGTGTGATTATCAAGGGTTAATGCTTTTGATGTGAAGCGACAAGATTTCCAACGTCTTGTCGCTTCTTGTTATCTTTTTCGCACTCTCAAGTTATCTTTCAGTCCATCTTATTGGGTTCTCATTGACTCAACCATCAACCCACTTGAATTAACCAAACTGCTAGCGATAACTATGGGCATTTAATGGCTCTGACTATTGCGTACAGAGTTGTTTTCGTTAAAATCAATCCGTTTTGGTAATACCGCTGACTGTCGCAGTCATCGAATCTTTCTTTTTTCTTGATAAAAATTTGCCATGCAAAATTGCACTCGCAGCAAAATAGCCGGCGCTATCGCCGGCATGGTGTTGGGCGACGCACTGGGCGTGCCCGGAGAACTCTGGCCTCGTGAGAAAGTACGTGAACGTTTCGGCTGGATTGATACATTTTTAGATGGTCCTGAAGATAACATCGTTGCATGCTACTTCAAGGCGGCTCACTACACGGATGATTCTGCTCAAGCCTTTGTTGTCTTGAAAGCTCTTTTGGAATACAAGGCCGTACCGCCTGTTAAGGAATTAGCAAAGCGCTTAATCGATTGGGTCATCTCGATGAATGGCTTTGAAATTAATCTCTTGGGACCCAGCTCCAAAGCTAGTCTTTTGGCTCACAGCGAAGGCCGCGATCCGAGTCAATATCTCAAAACGGCGCTCACCAATGGAGCGGCCATGCGTATTGCGCCTGTCGGCTGCTTAATTGATGCAGATAAACCTGAATTGCTGGCAAAAACTGTCGCCGATATCTCTAAAGTCACCCATGGAACTGATGTGGCCATCGCCGGTGCTGCCATGGTTGCTCAAGCCGTTGCAAGTGGCGTTGCCGGACGCTCTTGGGATGAGGCTGCCGATGATGTTTTAGCGATTTTTGATATCGCTAAAACTTACGGTGAACCCACCTGGGCAGCTTCGGTTAAACGTCGTTTTGAATTAGCGCTGGACGCCGCCTGCAATATTCATGATCCCGAAGAATATTCACGCTGGATTTATGAGGTCCTCGGAACGGGGACGATGACAAGCGAGTCTGTGTCGGCTGCGCTTGCTGTGGCTTGGTTCTGCCGAGACGCCAAAAAAGCCGCCATCATGTGCGCCAACATGGGTGGAGACACCGATACGATGGGGGCAATGGCCGTAGCGATATGCGGAGCCATGAATGGCATTGAGAGTATTCCTGCTGATTGGTTAAAGACACTCGAAGAGACCAATAACCTTAATTTCTTGGAGTTGGCTGATCAAATCATCGAAACGCGCCCTGTGTTTAACAAGGATTGACTATGCGAGCCGTAAAAGAGTTGGTTAATGCCCTTAACCCTCAGAAAAAAGTCTTCATTTTAGGCTCAGCCTTTGTGGACATGATTTTAAGTGTCCACGAAATGCCGCACGCGGGCGCCGATATCGAAGGAAAATTTAAGAAAACAGTTGTAGGTGGCTGCTCCTTTAATGTAGCTGACGTGCTCTGGAAATTAGGCCTTCCGTTTGACTCCTATATGCCTGTGGGTGAAGGACAATTTGCCGATCTCGTTGAGCAGACACTCACTCGGCGCAACCTTCCCGTCTATCGTGAGCAAGGAGCAGGCGACAACGGTTGGTGCCTCTCGATTGCAGACCACACAGGAGAGCGGACCTTCATTTCGATGTTTGGCCTGGAACGGCAAATGAAGGCTCAATGGTTTGACCGATTCAACCTTTCCCAATACGACTATATCTACGTCTCGGGTTACCAAGCCGAAGGGAAAAACGGTGAAGTGCTGCTCTCCGTTCTTAACCGAAAAGCTGATAACGCTTTAATTGTTTTTGATCCGGGTCCTCGTGTTACGGAAATGGGACAGGAACGGCTTAAAGCTTTCGAAGACTTAGGCTGTCTTTATACCGTTAACTGCAGTGAAGCGATGTGGATGACCAATACGCACAATGCGACCGATGCCGCCATCGCCCTTTCGGTTCGCTCGGGCAATCCGTCTGTTGTCACCGATGGCAGGAACGGCGCGGTTTATACAGAGAAGAAACCGTCTGGATGGACGGCTAAACGCATCCCCAGCTTCAAAGTTAATCTCGTTGACACAATCGGCTCAGGCGACGCTCACACGGGCGGCCTTTTGGCTGGCCTCATGTGCGGTTTAACAATGGCCGAAGCCACGCTTATCGCCAACGCCGTTGCAGCTCATGTCACGGCAAGCGAAGGCGCCGCAACCGCTCCCACTCGCTCAGAGCTTGAACAATATTCTCTTTAATCTCTTCATTTATCATGGCTAACGACAATAATATTTCACAAATTGAAACCAACGGCGTTAATCCCGTGCCGGATAGTGAGCGCTACGGCAAACCAGCTGATCTGTTCCCGATTTGGTTTTCTTGGAATATTTCTATTTTCGGCATCACCTGCGGGATGTACGTCTTCGGCTTGGGACTTTCTGTCGCCCAAGCGATGGCAGCAGGCGTTATCGGTTATTTCTTATCTTGTTCATTGGTGGGAATCTTGGCGGTCGGCAGCGTCCGTACCGGGCTTCCGACATTAGTGCAATCGCGCTTGGCTTTCGGCTACCACGGCAACAAAGTCCCCACCTTCTTCGGTTATGTCGCAAACATGGGCTGGAAAGTGACGATGCTTTCCATGGCTTCAACCACTTTTGCCGACTTAGTGGCTAAATTGATTCCCGTGATGGCAACGCCGCAAGGAACAGCCACAACAACGTGTTTGCTCGTGAGTTTTGCATTTGTGCTCTTTTTCACGATGATCGGCGCCGTTTACGGTCACGCTTTCATTATGAAGATTGAGAAAATCATCGCTTGGATCACGGGCCTGATGACTTTGGTTTATCTCTTTTTCTTCATACCGCAAATCAACTTTGCAACCTTGGGCGATGCGCCCTCTGGCTCTTTTGCCACGTTCTTGGGTGGAATCGTGCTCGCCATGACCATGGTTGGCTTGGGATTCTTAAATTACGGCGGTGACTACTCTCGCTATCTGCCACGACACACGCCCGGCCGCGGAGTCATTTTCTGGACCACGGTCGGTATTGCCTTGCCTGTTTCCGTTCTTTTGATTTTGGGAGTCATGTTAAGTGCCGGCAATCCAGAACTTTTAGCTCGTGCTTCTCGTGAACCGCTTTCGGCCTTAACGGGAATTTTGCCTTTCTGGTTCTTTGTACCATTCTCCATTGTGATCGTGACCTCCTTAATGTCTGCCGGCATGACAGGGGTTTATAGTTCTGGCCTTGCCTTAATGGCAATGGGCGTCCCCATGAGCCGTGCCGCCACAACAATCATGAATGCTGTCATCATTGCCTTGGGAGCGTTCTACTTAACCTTTATTTCCGACTCGTTCTTATCCACATTCACATCGTTCTTAGCGGCCATCTCCGTCATTATGGGATCTTGGGGCGCGATCGAAATCGTGGACCTTTTGCGCCAAAAGCGCCTGTCTTGGAATGTTAACTTGGCTTTGCCGCCTTCTCAGGGAGGTAAAAATTTACGTTGGAGCGCTTGCCTGTCGCTGTTGGTCGCAACGCTTGTCGGATTAGGAACGATCACCTCAAGTGACCCCTACATTGGCAAGATTACAAGCTTCTTATTAAGTGAAGAGGCTAAGGCAAGCGTTTTTGCTCAAGCCAATATCGGCGTGGTTGCCGCAATGATTATCGGCGCGATGCTTTACGCAATCCTCACCTACGTTGTTAAAGCCGAGCGTTAAAGGACGCACTTGGATGCGAACGGTTGGCAGATGATTCTTTGCACCTGCCAACCGCCTGCGACTTGATTGATGGGAGCCTCTCTCGGGGCTCTTTTTATTAGGTTAGAAGTTATAGCGGACACCGAAATTCACGCGCCACGGCTCTTCAATTTCTCCGCCGGTGGTGTGTTCCACATCCGCGTACACATACGTGTTGTCAGACACACTGACATTGGCACCAATACCGAATTCTCCCCAGGTGCCGCCAAAGTCACTGCTAGCCGTTCGAGACATATGGGCGTTGCTGACCTTAACGTCTGTTTCACCCAAGAAGTCATGCACCACAGAAGTTCTCACATAGACATTGCCCTTGTTATCCGGACATTGGATACCCGCCATGAAGCCAGCGCGAGCAATGAAAGAATCCGTTGATTGCAGCTCGTACTTACGATCACCATAACGGAAGCTATCCGAATCAATGTAGCTGTAAGTGGCTTCGACTTGCGGTTCAATGAAGAGGTTATAAGGCAGAGCAAAGCGCCAGCCGGCCTCTGCCGACAAAGACAAGCCCGTGTTATCCATCTTGCCGTCATAAGCCTTACCCTGTCCGGTCAAGCTTCTGGCATTGGCGTCATTCTTAATGGACGCCACGCGGCCGATCACATCAACGTATTGTCCTTTGTCACCTAACCAAGTGCCGTACAACGCTAAGCTGTAAGTATCCAAATCAGCGCTGCCGCCATCGAAATCAGCATCGCCCTTTGTGTAGCTGAAAGCGGTACCAAAACGGATATTGTTTTCGGTAGGCATCGTATCGATACCGACTTGGATCATATGGAAATCGTTTTCCAAATCACCATCGGACCACTTGAATTTACCGCCGTTATAACGCACCCATGCGCCACTCTTATAAGGCGTTGCGCGAAGATCTCCCATACGCTTGTAGAGGTCATTTAATTCGGCACGCCAGGCAACAACAGGAAGATTAGCAATGGCGGTTAGCGTACGGTTGGTTTCATTGACATCTTCTGTCTGGCGGATCTTATTGCCCTTGGCGTCGTAAAGCGCTTCAATGCGACCGGTCATGTCATTGGCTCCAATTACAACCTTCATGCCTTCGGCACCTTCTGCTCCATTGGTATTCAGATCAATGGTTGCAGCCAAATCGGCAACGCCTTGATCCACACTCGTCATAGTATTACCATAGGCCGAGTCAGAGCTGGATACAGTCAACCTTGTGATAGTGTTTTTGCCAATCGTAATCTGATGTTCTTTTGTATCACCCACGAGAATCGTACTACTGCTTCCCGTCATTTCACCTATTTGCATCTCGCCGCCAGCAGCGTTAAATACGGTGGAGTTAGTGGCAGAAAGTTTGTCAATGGTAAATTGATTAAAGGCTGAAGAATTTTCCTTATCAGGATTACTAAAGTTACTCAACAGAGAGTTATCTGCTAAGGAAACTTCCACTAGCTGAACTGATGTGGCCGAATCCCCCATTGATGAGTTATCAAATTGTGCTTGAGCCCCTTGAGCTACTTTCAAGGAATCTATGCTCAACACTATCTCATCTGTTGATTCGTTTCTATACGTATTAAAATGAGCGACGCTATTTTCTTGAATTATTGCCGTTCCAACATCAACGCCAGCATAGCTCTGGAATAACGAATCCTCTGTTGTTCCACTAAAGACAACTTCGCTAACTTTAGCCCGATACTCATATAGCCCCAAGGGTTATTGAGTGGCACTTTGGATAGGGAAGA
>OBKR01003053.1_pt1 | contig 11263 bp, 12 predicted proteins | sample 1518991 | NCBI WGS metagenome assembly OBKR01 (sample SAMEA2452117, study PRJEB22498) | human gut metagenome | biome: human feces; feature: human gut; material: feces | place: Australia | collected 2012
GGACAAAAACGCATCCATCATATTCCGTGGTGAGGACAATTCCTATTATGAGAAGATTATTGCCACAGGGGAGGTGAAATGTATTGATGAGGAGATTCCATTTGAAATACCGAATGGATGGGAATGGTGTAGACTTGGAAACATTGGAATCGCAGAAACAGGAACAACCCCAAACAAAACACATCCAGAATATTTCGGGCGCGCAATACCTTTTATTGGTCCTGCAAATATATTAGAAGACCGTATATACTGTATCACTCAAGGATTATCTGAAGAAGGTAAACAATATGGACGTATTGTACCAACCAATAGTATTTTGCAGGTTTGTATCGGTGGTTCTATTGGTAAGTGTGCAATTAATAAACAACCAATAACATTCAATCAACAAATAAATTCTATTACGCCCATTTTTTGTGATTCAGCTTATGTTCATCTTGTTCTTCAATCTGAGACATTTAGACTTTGGATTATGGATAAGGCAACAGGTACTGCCACACCGATTATAAATCGTTCAAATTGGGAATCTTTATTTTTCCCTTGTCCTCCTTTGAATGAACAAAAAAGAATCGTTTGCAAATATCTTTCCGTTAAACATTTTATTGATAAATATAAATTAACACAAGAAAATTTAAATAATCTAAATCGTACTTTACGAATTAAAATTCAAAAGTCTATTCTACAAGAGGCTATCCAAGGAAAACTTGTTCCACAGGTTACAGAGGAAGGCACAGCACAAGAATTGCTAGAACAAATAATGTTTGAGAAACAAAAACTTGTTAAAGAGGGCAAGCTAAAAAAATCCGTCTTCAATCATTCCATCATTTACAAAGGTGACGATAACAAGTATTGGGAGAAGGTTGGAAAAGAAGTTCGTTGTATTGATGATGAAATACCTTTTGAAATACCAGTAAATTGGATGTGGATAAGATTAAAAGATCTTTGTTCAATTAGAACAGGGGCAACATTCAAAAAGGAAGAAGCGAGTACAGAAAATAAAGGAATACGTGTACTTCGTGGTGGCAATATTCAACGTTTTCGGCTATTTACCAAACCCGACGATTTATTTATATCTGAGGGAAAAGTTAAATCTGATATATTGCTGAAACAGAATGACATTATTACACCTGCAGTTACAAGTTTAGAAAATATTGGGAAAATGACACGAGTGGAAATCGACATGCCTAATACAACCGTTGGTGGTTTTGTTTTCATCATTCGCCCGTTTGTGAAAAACGATTATGTTTCAAAGTACCTTCTTGCTTTTATGAGTTCACCTGCTGCCGTTGATTATATGCAATCTATCACAAATAAATCTGGGCAAGCTTTTTATAACATTGGCAAAGAACGCTTGGCAACCACATTAGTTCCGTTACCACCACTTACTGAACAGAAACGAATTTGCAATCGAATATCGGAATTGTTTAGTAAGATTAAGGCTTAATTACGCCTTAATCTTGCTGCATATTTCATTGATTTTGTTCACAATTCTCACTTGCTCTTGATACGGTGGGATGCCGATAATAAGCGAATAGAATATCTCCTTGTTTAGATGTGGAATGGCTGCGCCTCGTTTAGACTTTCGCAATAACTCCTTGTAGAATAGAATAAAGTTTAAGACATACGGTAAATGCATTACAGAACTAACCCAGAGTTGCTTAAATGTGCTACCCATATAGCCATCACAGGGTACAGCGAATACTTCGCCAGAATTTTCTCCGTCCACAAGAATGATATTATCACCCTTTTGTACGAACCTTCCCTTTTGCAAGTAATCACCTGCACTCCTTCCACGCAGATATTTTGCATCAAGGCAAATTTGTTGCCCATCTTTTTTCTCACCATCAACAAGAGTACAAATAGAAGATAATCTCGCAACAACCCAATTGTTCGGAAAATCGTAATCGCATTCTATTTGAGTTACTTGGCCATTTGTCTGCTCATAATACTTGCTAATTCTTCAATTTTAGCCACTATTCGCTGTTGCTCAGCAAGGGGAGGAAGTGGCAGAATATAGCCTTTTATTGTTGTCGTTGAAAGTTCCTTTTGTTTAGTACTGCCATCAGCTTTATCTTCAATCACTGATTGTACTGTATTACTTGAAAAATAATAGTAGAGATATTTAGGTAGCACAAACTGTTTCAATGTACGTATGACAGTAACATGGCTATCAGCAACGGCTACACCATACGGATTTAGGCTACTCCAATAAATTGCCATTCTGCCTAATGTACCTAATCCCGTAGAGTTCCACATCAAATCCCCATCTTGTAACAATCGTTCTTCGCCGTAGGATATCAACGTGGAAGGCTCTATAAATTGTGCTTTATCAATAGAAAATCCGCTCCATTGATTGCACTTTTGCGCTATAACAGGATATTTCTTTATTAGAGAGTATTTGGGAGATTTTCCTCGTTGAATATAGGAACAAATATCATTAAGTCTTACCCACGCCCAAGTTGTAGGAATTTCAAAAGGTATTTCATCATCAATACAACGAACTTCTTTTCCAACCTTCTCCCAATACTTGTTATCGTCACCTTTGAAAATAACAGAATCGGTAAGAGCAGACTTTTTTAATTTACCCTCTTTCACAAGGAGTTCTTTTTCTTTGCGAATCTCGGCAAGCAATTCTTCGGCAGTGCCTTCTTCTGGCTTCTGTGATACAAGCTTGCCTTGTATCGCTTCTTGAAGTATTGATTTTGGTAAAGTTGTCAACAAGTTTTTATCAAGCTCTATTGCTTCATCGAGGAGCTCATTAAGTCTTTTATTCAGTTGTTCCATGTTGTACAGTTTTTATGTTGTGGTAGGAACAACTTCTCATAATAGGAACTCAACGCATTTGCCCCTCATCCTAATTTATTAGAGAGAACATATTGTTTCACTAATAAATTTGAATATGGAAATTAAAGATTTTGAGGAGTGTTTGCGCCAAAGCAATATGGCAGAAAACACCATCTCGGCATACGTATATGCCGTGAAAGAGTTCTATTCCCGGCACAAGGATTTGAACAAAAAGAACTTGTTGATTTACAAGACATACCTGATTGAGAAGTATAAGCCCAAAACAGTCAATCTCCGCATACAGGCTGTCAACAAGTATCTTGAGATGTCAGGGAAGTCACGCTTGCGCCTGAAGTCAGTCAAGGTGCAGCAACGCTCCTATTTGGAGAACGTGATTAGCAATGCCGACTATACTTTCTTGAAAAACAAATTGAAAAGGGAGGATAACCTTGCATGGTATTTCGTGGTACGTTTTCTTGCCGCAACAGGCGCACGTATCAGTGAACTTATACAGATGAAAGTGGAACACGTGCTGGTCGGCTATTTCGATATTTATACCAAAGGAGGTAAGATTCGGCGCATCTACATCCCCAAAGCACTTCGTACAGAAACTGTATCTTGGTTACAAAAGGAAAAGCGGACAACAGGCTATCTGTTCCTCAATCGCTTTGGCAATCGCATTACGGCAAGAGGCATAGCCCAACAACTGAAAAACTATGCCAAAAAATACGGATTGAACGAGAAAGTGGTTTACCCCCATTCGTTCCGGCATCGTTTCGCCAAGAATTTCCTTGAAAAGTTCAATGACATATCCTTATTGGCAGACTTAATGGGACATGAGAGCATAGAAACCACTCGCATTTATTTGCGCCGCAGCAGTTCTGAACAGCAAGCCATCGTGGACAAGGTGATTACCTGGTAGACTGCTTTTTCCGCAGCAGCGTGAGGCCATCGCGGATGGGAAGGATGACTGTTTCCACCCGCTCGTCATTGGCCACCAAGTCATTGAAGGCACGAATGCCTTGGGTTTGGTGGTCATGGTCGTAGGCGGGGTCTATCACATGGCCGTCCCACAAGGTATTGTCCGCCAAGATGAAACCGCCTTGGCGCAACACGCCCAGCGCCATCTCGTAGGTCTCCACGTAGTGCCGCTTGTCACCGTCTATGAATGCCATATCGAAAATGACTCCCAGCTTGGGGGCTTCCTGTATGGCATCGCCTATGCGGAAGTCTATCTTGTCGGCCACGTCGCTGCCCTCTATCCACGGACGGGTAAAGTCTTCCATCTCGTCGTTTATCTCGAAAGTGTAGAGCTTGCCGTCTTCGGGCAGTCCTTGGGCCAGGCAAATGGCACTGTAACCGCTAAAAGTCCCCACCTCGAGAACGTTCTTTGGGCGAGCCATCTTCACCAGCATGCGCAACAATCTGCCTTGTATGTGTCCGCTGGCCATGCGCCCGTGGATGGTGTGGATATTGGTGGCGCGCCACAGCCTATACAGATAGTCGCCCTCAGGCTCTATATGGCTCTCTATGTAATGGTCTAATTGTTCTGTTTCGGTCATGTCATTTCCCAGCCAGGATACCCGCGATGGCCAAGTCGTAGGAAGCCAAGCCGAAGCCACAGATCACTCCCTTGCAGGCCGCGGATATGAAAGAATGGTGACGGAACTCCTCCCTTTGATGGACATTGGAGATATGCACTTCCACCACGGGGCAGCGCAGACTGCGGATGCAGTCGTGCAAAGCTACGCTGGTGTGGGTATAAGCGCCGGCGTTGAGCACGATACCGTCGAAGGAGAAGCCCGCTTCCTGCATCTTGTCTATCAAGGCTCCCTCGCAGTTACTTTGGAAATACGCTATCTCCACGTGGGGATACTTCTCGCGCAACTTAGGCAGATAGCTCTCAAAAGAATCGCTGCCATAGATGCCCGGCTCCCTTACGCCCAACAGATTCAAGTTGGGACCATTGATGATTTGTATCTTCATCGCTCGGTTTGGTTGTTGGTATGTCATCGCGAAGTTAAGCATATTTTTCGGAACGGCAAGCGAAAAGCCCGGGAAATGTCTTTGCCACGTCGGAAGGAATTCGTACCTTCGCGCCCAAGGGCATACGTCCAGGGACAAATGCCTTTCTCGCCCAACACACGCAGAGCAATGCCACAAGAGACGAACCACATAGGAAATCCGCCGCGAGGGGAGGAAACGGAGATGCTGGCGCGATACGTCCGCTACATGAAACTGGAGCGTAACGCCTCGGAGAACACGCTCTTGGCCTACCAACACGACTTAAGCTACCTGACCACTTATTGCCATCAGCAAGAAATCAGGCTGGTGGACATGCGGCTGGAAGACCTGGAGCGCTTTGCCGCCAGCCTGCACGACAGCGTCTCCGCCCGCTCACAGGCCAGGATACTGAGCGGCGTGCGCTCCTTTTACCGCTTCCTCCAACTGGACGGATATATCAAGGACGACCCCACGGAGTTGCTTCCCTCCCCCCAGATAGGCCAGCACTTGCCCGAATACCTCTCATTGGAGGAGGTGGACATGCTCGAAAACAGCATCGACCTGAGCAAATGGGAAGGGCAACGCAACAAAGCCATCATCGAAGTGCTCTTCTCTTGCGGACTACGCGTTTCGGAATTGGTCAACCTGCGGCTAAGTGACCTCTTCCTGGAAGAGCGTTTCGTGAGAGTGATAGGCAAGGGGGACAAAGAGCGGCTGGTACCTATCTCAGAGCGTGCCATCAAGGAACTACGCTATTGGTTTATGGATCGCAACCTGATGCACGTGAAGCCCGGCGAGGAAGACTACGTGTTTCTCAACCGCCGCGGCGCCCACCTCACCCGGGTAATGATTCTCATCATGATCAAGAAGCAAGCCCGAGAGGCGGGCATACAGAAAGTCATCTCGCCCCACACATTGCGCCACTCCTTCGCCACCGCCTTGCTGAAGGGCGGAGCCGACCTGCGGGCCATCCAGGACATGCTCGGCCATGAAGACATAGGCACTACCGAAATATACACACACATGGAAACCTCTGACCTGAGACGGGAGATCTTGGAGCATCACCCTCGCAACCAACATGACAAGGATACTGGCAAAAGGGAAGAAGATAACTCACGAAATTAACGGGAATTATTGGTGATATGGAAATAAATGCCTAACTTTGCGCGCAAAAAAGATATGCCCTATTTGTTTTCTTCAGAATCCGTGTCGGAAGGACATCCCGATAAAGTTTGTGACCAAATCTCTGACGCCCTGCTAGACCAGTTCCTGGCCTACGACCCACAAGCCCGTTGCGCCATAGAGACCTTTTGCACCACTGGCCAAGTAATCATCATGGGAGAGGTGCGCTCCCAAGTCTATATAGACCTGCAGACCGTAGCCCGCAGAACCATTGAGCGTATTGGCTACACCAAGGCTGAATACCAATTTGACAGTAAGTCTTGCGGCATCCTGACCGCCATTCACGAGCAGAGTGACGACATAAGCCGCGGCGTGGACAGAGAAACTGACGAGGAGCAGGGAGCGGGAGACCAAGGCATGATGTTTGGTTACGCCAACAACGAAACCGACAACTACATGCCCGTATCACTGGACTTGGCTCACCTCATCATGCGGGAACTGGCCGCCATACGCAAGGAAGGCAAGCAAATGACTTACTTGCGCCCGGACGCCAAGAGCCAAGTGACCGTGGAATATGGCGACGATAACATACCCCGCCGCATACACACCATCGTGGTTTCCACCCAACACGACGATTTCATCAAGAAAGAAGACGGTTCCGACGATGACGAGGCCATGCTCAACCAGATAAGACAAGACGTGGAAAACATCCTCATGCCCAGGGTGAAAGCGCAATTGAGCGAAAAAGTATTGGCGTTATTCGACGGCAAAGAGCATTACCTGGTAAATCCCACGGGTAAATTCGTGATAGGCGGACCGCACGGGGATACGGGCCTCACGGGCAGAAAGATTATCGTAGACACCTATGGCGGAAGGGGAGCCCATGGCGGAGGAGCTTTCTCGGGAAAAGACTCCAGCAAGGTAGACCGTTCTGCCGCTTACGCCGCAAGACATATCGCCAAGAACATGGTAGCCGCTGGCGTAGCGGACGAAATGCTCGTGCAAGTGAGCTACGCCATCGGCAAGGCCGAACCCGTAAGCGTCTATGTCAACACCTATGGACGCAGCCACGTAAACATGACCGATGGCGAGATTGCCCAGCGCATACAAGAGCTGTATGACCTGAAACCAAAGTCAATAGAGCGTAGGCTTAAATTGCGTCAACCCATCTTCTTGGAGACAGCCGCCTATGGACACATGGGCAGGGAAAACAGGATAGTGAAGAAAGCCTTCACCAGCCATTACAACGAGAACAAGACCATGGAAGTGGAATTGTTCACCTGGGAAAAGCTAGACTTGGTAGACACCTTTAAGCAGGCTTTCGGACTGGCATAAATGACTTCGCTCATTGACACGGTGACGCAAGTGTCACCCATTCCCGCCGCCCCTGCAGTCAAGGCAAAAAACAGCAGACCGCTTACCGCGGGTGACATCATTGAACAGTTGCCAGCGGACGCTACGCCTGCCCAACAAGATTCGGCGGTAAGGGCGAACATCACCCCTGAGCCTATCACCCATTGGAGCAAATGCCCGGACACCTTGCACTTGCCTGGGCACTCCAAGGGGAAGACCCTGGAAGATTTCAGCATTCCCCATCTATACTACACCGAGTCTTTTTTCTCCACAGACTCCATGTTCCATCCAGAAGTGGCGGGCAGGTCGCAAGGTGTTTCCGGCGACCCTGTTCCCTATACCGTAGCGGGAGACAGTTGGGTGTCCAGCGTATTGATACTATGCTTCATATTGGCATCGCTGGCCATCTCACGTTCCCGCCAGCTGATCGCGCAACAAGTAAAACGTTTCTTCCCTACGGGCAGCTCAGAGAAATTGACCCTCAACGAGACCTCTGAGGAGTTCCGCTACCAGCTGTTTTTCGTAGTGGTCACCTGCCTGATGTTAGGTATAGGTTACTTTCTCTACTCCCAAGGCAGCGGCCCCGCCACCTATGTCTTGCCCGAATACTGGGTGATGGGCATCTGCGTGGCCACAGTGATGGCCTACTTCTTGTTGAAATTCTCTCTTTTCGCCATAGTGAACAGCGTGTTTTTCGATCGCAGGGACAACGAACAGTGGCTGAAGTCATATTTGTTCCTGGTGGCACTGGAAGGCGCGTTGCTTTTTCCAGTCATCATGCTCGTGGCCTACTTCTCGTTACCCACGCATATAGCAGGTGTTTGTGTGGCTTTTATCCTTATTTTCATCAAAATCTTGTCAATTTATAAGTGCAAAACCATCTTTTTCAAGAAAACGGGGGTTTTTCTGCAGATTTTTTTGTACTTTTGCGCCCTTGAAGTGATACCCTTGCTTGCGCTCGCTGGAAGCCTCAGCATGGTGAGCCAATATTTGAGAATAAACTTTTGACTACGATGATAAAGAAGATTTTGGTGTCTCAGCCAAAGCCCACAAGTGAGAAGTCACCCTACTTCGACTTGGAACGAGAGTTTGGAGTGGAATGCGTGTTCCGCCCTTTCTTTAAGGTAGAAGGTCTTTCCAATAAGGAGTTCCGACAGCAAAAACTCAACCTGCTGGACTATACGGCCGTGGTATTCACCTCGCGCCATGCCGTAGACAATTACTTCAACCTGGCCAAGGAGTTGCGCGTAACAATCCCGCAAGAGATGAAATATTTCTGCGTCATCGAGAGCGTGGCTCTCTACATCCAGAAATATGTGCAATACCGCAAGCGCAAGGTGTTCTTTGGCACCACGGGAAAAATAGACGGGCTGCTGCCCCAGATGGTAAAACACAAGACCGAGAAATACCTGGTGCCGCTGAGCAGCGTACACAACGACGAAATCGCCAGCAAGCTGGACGAGAAAAAGCTTATCCATCGTGAGTGCGTGATGTACCGCACGGTAAGCAATGACTTCACTCCCGAGGAGGCCGAGAACTTCAACTACGACATGCTCGTATTCTTCAGCCCCACGGGCGTAAAGGCCTTGCGCAAAAACCTGCCCAACTTCCAGCAGGGAGACATCAGCATCGCGGCCTTTGGCCCAGCTACCGCGAAGACCATAGCAGAAGAAGGACTGCGGCTGGACTTGGAGGCTCCCTCCGAGAAATTCCCTTCCATGACGAGCGCGCTAAGGGACTATCTGCGCAAGCAAAACGAATAATCCCCTTCCCATCATGGATGCCGACGCTAAGTTCACCCTATCCAAGGAAGAACGCCTGCATGGCGTAAGGCTCACCTCCAGGCTTTTCTCTGGCAGCGAAGCTCATTCCATGACCGTTTTCCCTCTGCGTGCGGTGTGGCTACTGATACCTAGGCAGCCAAGAGAAGTCCCAGCCAAGATGATGGTCAGCGTATCCAAACGCCACTTCAAGCATGCCATAGACCGCAACCGGGCAAAACGACAAGTGAGAGAGGCGTATCGCAAGCACAAGCAGTTGTTGTGGGAAGCGATGCGGGAAAAGGAAGACAAGACATTGCTCGTGGCCTTCATCTGGCAGGGAGACAAGCCTTTGTCCTCCGCTTACGTGGAAGAAAAAGCGACACGGCTGTTACAGAAATTGAGCGAACGCATATGAGAATGTTTCGCTGGTTGTCCAGGATTCTAGTTTGGGCGCTTGTGCTGCCCATCCGCTTCTATCAGCGATGCGTCTCCCCCTATACCCCACCCTCATGCAGATTCACCCCTACCTGTTCCGAATATGCCAAGCAAGCGCTCATCAAGCATGGTCCCGTCAAGGGGTTGGCCTTGGCCATTTGGCGGTTGTTGCGCTGCAATCCCTGGGGAGGCTCGGGCTATGACCCCGTTCCTTGACTTATTCCAATTTATGTATATCTAGAAAAAACATCAAAAAACAAAAACATAACGATGGCAAAGAATTTCGTAGAAGAACTGAAATGGCGCGGCATGCTGGCCCAAATCATGCCTGGCACCGAAGAATTGCTGGAAAAAGAGATGGTCTCCGCCTATTTGGGCACTGACCCCACGGCAGACTCTCTCCACATAGGCCACCTTTGTGGCATCATGATGCTGCGCCACTTGCAACGCTGCGGCCATAAGCCCTTCATCCTGGTAGGTGGAGCCACGGGCATGATAGGTGACCCCTCGGGCAAGAGCCAAGAGCGAAACCTGCTGGACGCGGATACACTTTACCACAACCAAGAGGCCATCAAGGCCCAGGTGGCCAAGTTCCTGGACTTCGACACAGACGCTCCCAACAAGGCGGAGATGGTCAACAACTATGACTGGATGAAGGAATTCACCTTCCTGGACTTCGCCCGCGTGGTGGGAAAGCATATCACCGTCAACTACATGATGGCGAAAGACAGCGTGAAGAAACGCCTCAACGGCGAGGCGCGCGACGGCCTTTCCTTCACGGAGTTCACCTACCAGCTCCTGCAAGGCTACGACTTCCTCTATCTCTACGAACACCAGGGCGTGAAACTGCAGTTGGGCGGCAACGACCAGTGGGGCAACATGACCACGGGAACGGAACTGATACGCCGCACGCTGGGCAACGAGAACGAGGCTTTCTGCCTCACCTGCCCGCTCATCACCAAGGCTGACGGCAAGAAATTCGGCAAGACAGAGAGCGGCAACGTATGGCTGGACCGCAACCGCACCACTCCCTACGCCTTCTATCAGTTCTGGCTCAACGTGAGCGACGATGACGCGGAGAAGTATATCAAGATATTCACCTCGCTGGACAAGCCTACCATCGACAACCTGGTGGCTGAACATCAGCAAGACCCAGGCCGCCGCGTGCTGCAAAAACGCCTGGCAGAAGAAGTTACCCTGTTGGTTCACTCCCAGGAAGACCTTGACATGGCCAAGGAGGCTTCCAACATTCTCTTCGGAAAAGCCACCAAAGACAGCTTGGTAAAGCTGGACGAGGCCACGCTGTTGGACGTGTTCCAGGGCGTTCCCCACTACGAGATGGACAAGAGCCAACTGGGACAGCCCGCCATAGACGTGTTCTGCCAAGAGGGCATGGACATCTTCCCCAGCAAAAGCGAGATGCGCAAGCTGGTGAAGGGCGGTGGCGTGTCACTCAACAAGGAAAAACTCACAGCCTTCGACCGCACCGTGACGGCCGAGGACTTAATAGACGGCAAGTACCTGTTGGTGCAGAAAGGCAAGAAGAACTATTTCCTCATCACCGTGAAGGATTAGTTCCCGCCCCATTACGCCATAGGTTTATCCACCATCACAATAGCCTCACGCGCGCGTACATTTATATATATGCGCGCGTGAGTTTTTTGTGTCAACGAAAACAACTTGTTTTGGTCGGCAAAATAAGTTAACGTGAGTTCGATGAATTTAGAATAAGGCAAGCTGTGTATCCAAAGTGCGTTGTACATGGATGCAAGGCTTTTTAGGGAACACGCAATAAGCGGCAATTG
>OBKR01003059.1_pt1 | contig 11248 bp, 7 predicted proteins | sample 1518991 | NCBI WGS metagenome assembly OBKR01 (sample SAMEA2452117, study PRJEB22498) | human gut metagenome | biome: human feces; feature: human gut; material: feces | place: Australia | collected 2012
GAAATATCTTTAGATAGAGGTTTTTATAAGTAACTGAAACTAAAGATATTACTCTTTAAAAATAAAAAGCAAGAAAAAAGCGATTTGTTTTTTCAGAAATTCATTTCGAAATTTGCATTGTAGAAGTTTCGCTTTTTATAATAAATGTTTCATATGATTGAAAACGATCACGTCGTTTTATGGGGTCGTTGCCTGAACCTTATCAGAGACAACGTACCAGAAACGACCTTTAAAACGTGGTTTGAGCCTATCGTACCGCTTAAATATGAGGACAAGGCACTGACAATTGGCGTCCCCAGCCCATTCTTCTATGAATTTTTAGAAGAAAAGTTTGTGGACTTGCTGCGCGCTGCCCTATATAAAGAAATTGGGGAGGGAACGCAGCTTATGTATTGTATCTTGACCGATAAGACCAACCATATAACTGTTAACATGGAGGGAAGCAAACGCTCTTCAGCACTACCCACACAAACAGTTATACGAGATGGTAACAAGGCACCTAATCCAATGCAGGCACCGGCTCCGCAGGATTTAGACCCACATTTGAATCCAAATTACAATTTTGAGAATTTCATAAAAGGAAATAGTAATGAGTTCTCACGTACAGTAGGAGAAACTGTAGCTAAAAATCCGGCAAAAACATTCAACCCTTTGTTTTTGTATGGACCATCCGGTGTGGGCAAAACTCACTTGACTAATGCTATTGGTACCCGCATCAAGGAATTATATCCTGAAAAAAGAGTATTGTACGTATCAGCACATCTGTTTCAGGTGCAATACACTGACTCTGTTCGTACCAATCATTTCAATGATTTCATTAGTTTTTATCAAACCATAGACGTTTTGATTATTGATGATATTCAAGAATTCGCCGGAGTAACCAAAACCCAGAACACATTCTTCCACATCTTTAACCATCTGCACCAGAACGGTAAGCAACTTATTCTGACTTCTGACCGTGCGCCGGTAATGCTACAAGGTATGGAAGAACGCCTTCTGACCCGCTTTAAATGGGGCTTAGTGGCCGAATTGGAAAAGCCGGACGTAGAATTGAGAAAGAATATCTTACGTAATAAAATACGTCGTGACGGTTTGAATATACCGGAAACAGTAATTAATTATATTGCTGAAAACGTAAATGAAAGTGTACGTGAATTAGAGGGCATCATTAATTCACTTTTGGCACAATCCATTATTTTCAAGCGTGATGTCGATTTGGATTTGGCTGAAAGAATTGTACGAAAAGCTGTACGCTGTTGTGAGAGCAAGCCTGTCACAGTAGAAGATATCATACAGAAAGTATGCAGCCATTACGAGATAGAAGAATCTGCCATCCACACTAAAACAAGAAAAAGAGAAGTGGTACAAGTACGTCAGGTAGCTATGTATCTGGCCAAAAAACATACAGACTCCTCTTCTTCCAAAATTGGTAAATTAATAGGTAATAAAGATCATGCAACCGTATTGCACGCTTGCAAAATAGTAAAAGACCAAGTAGAGGTTGACAAAGCATTTAAAGCGGATATTGAGGAAATTGAAGCTTCTCTCAAAAGGAAATAGAATAAAACCACAGAGGTGCGCAAAGGGCATTTTCTTTATTTCCCTCTGCGCACCTCTGTTTTAAGATTGATAGTTCCCGGCAATTCACTTCTCAAAACCCTGTTTCTTCAAGGTTTCTTTCAAAGTTACAGACATACATTCATTATCCGACTTCTTGTATCTGACCTCAGTAAATACCTGAGCCAGTGTTTCCTTATGATTTTCTTTAATAAACTGATGATTTTCCGGAAGTGACTCTTTATATCTATAAATACGATCAATATCCTCTTTGGTATAATCATGATACAATTCTTCATGCAAAATACCCTCTATAGGAAGACGATCGACTTGTGGAGGGCATTCATCCGGATATCCTACTGTAATAGTAGCCACCGGCATAACCAATTCCGGCAACTGAAGGATATCAATAATTTGATCAGGATTATAAATCGTTGTTCCCAAAAAACAAATACCTAATCCATTTTCCTCAGCCAATGTACAAAAGTTCTGAGTCACAAGCAATGCATCCGTAGCAGCATTCAAAAAAGAAATGGGATTGTCATAACCCGGTACCGTCTTACGCTCTCTGCACCATTTACTAAAACGGTTAAAATCCGCACAAAAAGTCAGTACAACCGGAGCACCTGTTACCATCGGTTGATTAAAATGGGCAGGTGCCAATCTCTCTTTCATCTGCTTGTCACGAGTCACAATCACACTATATAATTGCATATTACCCATTGTAGAAGCACGGAACGCCTTTTCAAGCAAATCATTTAACAAAGAAGCAGAAATATCTTCCTGCTTATATTTACGGATCGTCCGTCTATTATTTATCGATTCCATATATATTTTTCTTGCAAAGATAAAAAAAGAAAAGAGTAATAATGCATTTTTTGCAAAATATTATATGCTAAGAATCTGGCCTTTTCAACTAGTCAATCACTCATCCCCTCCATCAAAATTTTCAAAACAGAAAACTTCTACAAATAAGCAAGCATATATATCTTTTGATAATCAATAAATTAACAAATATTCTTGGATAACTTTCAATTTGTTGAAAACTTATCTGCTTTTTATTTTGTTAATTGAAAAAACATATATAGCTTTGCCGAAACTTTTATTATAATGAGTTGTAACTTCTACACTAAAACAACTTATTGATATTACAGTAAATCTAAAAATAAAAGTGGAAAGACAAACGTACACCTATGACGAAGCTTTTGAAGCATCTTTACAATACTTCAAAGGTGATGAACTTGCTGCAAGGGTTTGGGTAAACAAATATGCAGTAAAAGATTCTTTCGGGAACATTTTCGAAAAGTCTCCCGAAGATATGCATTGGCGCATTGCAAATGAAGTAGCCCGCATTGAAGCTAAATATCAGAACGGGTTAAACGCACAGCAGCTTTACGAATTATTGGATCACTTTAAATACATTGTTCCGCAAGGTAGCCCTATGACAGGTATCGGGAACGACTTTCAAGTGGCTTCCTTATCAAACTGCTTTGTCATTGGAATTGATGGAGCAGCCGACTCATACGGAGGTATAATCCGCATTGATGAAGAACAAGTACAATTAATGAAACGTCGTGGTGGCGTAGGACATGATTTATCTCATATACGACCAAAAGGTTCTCCGGTTAAAAATTCAGCACTGACTTCCACCGGACTGGTGCCCTTCATGGAACGTTATTCCAATTCAACACGTGAAGTAGCGCAAGACGGACGTCGTGGTGCTTTAATGTTAAGCGTATCCATCAAGCATCCAGATTCAGAAGCATTTATTGATGCCAAAATGACCGAAGGCAAAGTAACCGGTGCTAATGTATCCGTGAAACTAGATGATGCATTTATGCAGGCAGCTGTAAATGGCACTCCTTACAAACAACAATACCCGGTAGATTCCGATCAACCTGTTTTCACGAAAGACATTGATGCATCTGCGTTATGGAAAAAGATTGTCCATAACGCATGGAAGTCTGCTGAACCCGGTGTATTATTTTGGGACACCATCATCCGTGAATCCGTACCAGACTGTTATGCCGATTTAGGATATCGTACTGTTTCTACCAATCCTTGTGGTGAAATACCCCTGTGTCCCTACGATTCTTGTCGCTTATTAGCTATCAACTTATACTCATACGTAGTAAACCCTTATACAAAGGAGGCTTACTTTGATTTCGACTTATTCAAAAAGCATGTGGCATTGGCCCAGCGCATTATGGATGACATCATTGACTTGGAATTGGAAAAAATCGAGAAAATCATAGCTAAAATCGATTCCGATCCCGAAAGTGAGGAAGTAAAAGAAGCAGAGAAACATTTATGGGAAAAAATTTATAAAAAGAGCGGACAGGGAAGACGTACAGGCGTAGGTATCACAGCTGAAGGGGATATGCTTGCCGCTATGGGGTTACGCTACGGAACAGAAGAAGCAACAGAGTTTTCTGAACAAGTACATAAAACAATCGCTCTGGAAGCCTATCGTTCATCTGTTAACATGGCAAAAGAACGTGGAGCATTCGCTATCTATGACAGTGAACGAGAAAAAAACAATCCGTTCATCAACCGCTTAAAAGAAGCTGATCCAGAATTATATGAGGAGATGAAAAAATACGGACGACGTAATATCGCCTGCCTGACCATAGCTCCCACCGGAACTACCAGCCTAATGACCCAAACTACTTCCGGCATAGAGCCGGTGTTTATGCCGGTGTATAAACGTAGAAGAAAAGTCAATCCGAATGATCCTCAGACACACGTAGATTTTGTAGATGAAACAGGAGATGCATTTGAGGAATATATTGTATTCCACCATAAATTTGTGGAATGGATGACAGTAAACGGTTACGATCCCACCAAGCGTTATACACAAGAAGAAATTGACAAATTGGTAGAAAAGTCACCTTATTATAAAGCCACATCAAATGATGTAGACTGGCTGATGAAAGTAAAAATGCAAGGACGCATCCAAAAATGGGTTGACCATTCAATCAGCGTAACTATCAATTTGCCCAATGACGTAGATGAAGCATTGGTAAACCGCTTGTATGTAGAGGCATGGCGTTCAGGATGCAAAGGATGTACCGTTTATCGTGATGGCTCCCGCTCCGGAGTTTTACTTTCTACCCAAAAGGACAAGAAAGACAAAAAAGAAGAACTTCCCCCTTGCAAACCACCTACGGTAGTAGAAGTGCGCCCCAAAGTACTGGAAGCGGAAGTAGTACGTTTCCAAAACAACAAAGAAAAATGGGTTGCATTTGTAGGCTTGTTGGATGGACATCCATACGAAATCTTTACCGGTCTGCAAGATGATGAAGAAGGTATTTCATTGCCCAAATCGGTCACTACCGGACGCATCATCAAAAACATTGATGAAGAAGGCAACAAACGATATGATTTCCAGTTTGAAAACAAACGTGGATACAAAACAACCATTGAAGGTTTGTCTGAAAAGTTCAACAAAGAATATTGGAACTATGCTAAATTGATTTCGGGTGTACTTCGTTGGAGAATGCCTATTGATCGTGTTATCAAACTGGTAGATTCTCTGCAACTTGACAGTGAAAACATTAACACATGGAAAAATGGTGTAGAACGAGCACTGAAAAAATATGTAACAGATGGTACTAGTGCCGAAGGACAAAAATGTCCCAATTGCGGAAATGAAACTCTCGTATATCAAGAAGGATGCTTGATCTGCAAGACTTGTGGCACATCGAGATGTGGATAATGGTTTATTATATAATGTAACAACACAAAGGAAAAGCTCCTTCATGACTTTCGTGAAGGAGCTTTTTTATATAAACAAAATAAATCCCTTTTCTATCTTACCCCTACAATACGATGAAACCGTTCCACAATACGCCTTCCTAAATCCATACGCGTACTATCTACTTTATGAATGGCAGCAGGAGTCACATCATCTTTATATTTGGCTTTACCTACACGTATTTTCATCTTATCCAGATTACCGGAAATATTCACTCCAGCCTTAAAAGGCAAAGGCGATTTCAAAATGGATATATGATATTTAAAATTCATATCCAGTCCTTGCTCTCCCCCTATAGCAGCTTTATAACGATCTATAGACACTTGAAATGGATAAACAAGAACACTACCGTCATTAACAACTACATTAACCGAAATACTATCAAATACATTCTTCTTTTTATTTTTAAACATCAACATCTTTGAAATTTCGGCAAAGGTCTCACCATCCATCAACACCAAACTGTCCCCTTTTATATACATGGCCGAACGCAAAGTAGGTATACGAATATTCATATTTGAATCCAGACGTGCCTCTGCAGCCACATCAAACTGAACCCTTCCTTCAAAAGATCTCAGCATAGGTACAATGGTATCCATTGAAGGTATAAAATCTACCAGCTTAGCTATATTTATATCCCTAATTTTAAAGTCAAAGCCTGTATATCCTCCTCTGACTGAATCCGCACGATATACCATAACCGCCTTCATATCAGCATCCAATGCACGCATTTCCAAATTTCTTAAATATAATGTACGATTTTTCAAATCTACCTTTCCACACACATCTTCAAATTCCACCTTTCCAAACACTACTTTTTTCAAATCTGTCTGTAATTCAAAATCCAAATTACCCGGTAACACAAACAACTTCATTTCTGTTGGAGACACTGTGTCTGTCACCGCCACAGATACTGAATCTTCAGATAAAGAGAATGAATTTATCAATTGATTACAATCAATCATCTCAGAAGAGATTGCTAAACGCGCTTTTAAAGTTTCATTTTTAGTCATCGCACGATATAATCCCATTACCTCACCGGTAGCAACCATATCTGAATGCCCTATTTTCAAAGAGGCATTTCTTAATGTTATTTTCGGACCATCTACTGTTACAGCTGTCTTACGTACTCGTAAAGGTAAACCAAATTCAGGAGTATGTACCAACAACCTATCAAAACCAACAATTCCCCGAGGTATCCATAACGAATCATTTTTCTTTTCCAATTTCGCCTTAATACCTGCCACGCCTAACGCCAACTTCGTTTCATTGGCATTAAAGAAAAGAGAATCCGTACGCATGGAAAAGCTAATCATCGGCATTGCCGAATTTTGTTCCTTCGGAGCAAGTTCGCCAGTTCCAGTAGTCTTGCCACTATATATTTTAAGCGAATCTCCTATATTCGCACGCAATTTATTCATTTCCAATTCACATTGCAAAGTGACAATCTTTGTGGTATCTTGAGGATTGGTTGAAACAACCTTCGCTTTCATCCGATCTATCTCTGAAACAAATTTCCTACTATTCAATATTATTTCTCTGATATCCAATTCAGCCTGCAAAGTTTCACTATCACTGAATTTTAAATCGGCATTACCTAAAAAATTAAAATCTTTAGCAGTGTCTTTTAACTCAAAATCCTTTAAAGCCAATCTTCCCCCTAACCTGATACGTCCAATATCCTGCTTTTTCAAGTTCAAAAATGAAGGATTGCGACGCATCAAATCAATATACGATTCAAAATCAGCCGTAAAATTATCAATACCATAAGGAAGTCCTTCATATCGGGCGGATGCATCATTAATCTTTATATTCAATGATACCGCCGGAAGCTGTTTGTTTCCATAATTACCTTCCAATGTTCCATCAACCTTAACCTCACCTTTTGCCGAAATTTGTCCACGTTTCACATAAGCCTCGGGAATCATATTCATGACTGTTTCCATGGAAGGTGCATGTAGTCCATATTTCAAGTTCACACCCACCATCTTGGTAACTGTATCACGTTTTAATTCACCGTTTACATCCAGCCGGATACCATTTATAGTCAATCCTGTATTTTTCAATGTCCACAATGCCGTAGACCTGTCTATCTCAATATCAGTCTGCAAGGAAGCCGCTACTTTATTAATCAATAATTCACCTTGCTGCCAAAAAAGAATATTTTTATTTTCAAATTCTACTCCCAATGAAGAAACTCCTTTTGTCAACGCCAGCTTTAGGCGCAAATCAACATCATCTATACGTGAATAAACCTCTGTATTACGATCATCAAAAATCAAATTGGCATGTTCTAGCTCAACCTGACGGATATCTATCTCGCTATCAAATTTATTTTGTGAAATTGTATCTTTTTCCACAGCCAATGTATCCGAAGAAGTTTTCACTATCTCCCAATTCGCCTTACCTGTTTTATTTCGATAAGCATAAACAGCAACATTTTTCAAAGACAAATTATAGACACTGATCTTATTTTTCAAAAAATAATCCAAAGGATTCACTATCAACACACATTCTTTAAACGCCAATAAAGAATCGGTCTTTTGTGGAAGACTATCATTCAATACTTTAGAAACCAAGAAACCTTCGTCAACTTTTAACCCAAATTGAGGAAAGGTAGAAAAGAAAGTCAATTCTACACTTTCTACCTTCAAATCAGCATCCAGTGAACGATTAGCAACATTCAACACTATCGGAGTTAATTTATCTGGTGTAAATACATAGTTAATCACAAAAGCCACTACCACAAACCCAGTAAGCAGCAAGGCTCCCACTGTAATGGCACTTACCCTTATTAATTTACGAATTCTTCTTTCCATATTATGCAAAATTAATGAAAACACCCATGCCATCAACTTTATTTCGTGTTAATACTATAAAATAGACCAATAAAACAGATAAAAAAGAAAACAAGAACAATGATTTTTAATTTTGAGATATGAAGCGAAAGTTCTACTTTTGTTTCTCAAACTGAAAAAATATGAAAGCAACATCTATGTATATTTATCTGGAAGGTGCCAGGTTTTTCGCTCACCACGGAGTCGATCCACAAGAAACAATAGTAGGAGCTAATTTTATAATTGATTTAAGACTAAGAACCGATTTCACCCATGCAGCACAAACTGACGAACTGAAAGGCACCGTAAGTTATGCTGATATATATGCAGTCGTCAAAAAAGAGATGAAAACTCCATCCAAACTTTTAGAGCATGTCTGTGAACGCATAGGGCAAAGACTGTTTAATGATTTTCCAACTATTCAGGAAATAATCATCCGGTTGTCAAAAGAAAATCCGCCTATGGGCAGTGATTGCAGAAATGTTGGAGTAGAAGTACATTATACACGATGAAAAAAATTATCTGACAAACATCCAGTCATTTAATTAAGTTCACCCTATTACATGCCCTCCTCTTAAAAACGTAAATATGCTATCGTGCAAATAACAACACAAACCAATAATAATGAATATACAGACCATGTTCATGACCCTACTTATTAAAATAAAGAAAGTTGTTTTCTTCCTTCAGAATGATAAAATTTCATGGTAGCACTGATTCCTAATGTTTCTATTCTGCGATAAAAAACCTCATTCAAATAGGGAGCATTAGGAGAAATGCATTCAGAACGGTCTTCAAAATAAGTTTGATATCGCTTGGCCATCTTTGGAAAAATCCGCTCTACCTTATCATAAAAATAATCACGGGAGCCCCGTCTTAAAGTTACCCCGAACAAAGGAAGCACATAGGACGCTCCTGCTTCGGCAGCCTTCTCTACTATTTCCTCAATATCTTCTATAGAATCGTTTATAAAAGGCAAAACAGGCATCAATGCCACTCCTGTATATATACCCCGATCGGACAATATCTTCATCGCCTTAAAACGCTCGGAAGATGCCGGTGCATTAGGCTCCAGTTTGCGCGCCATCTCGTCATCCGCTGTAGTGATAGTAAAACTAACGGCAGCATAAGTGCGCCCTATATCCTGCAATACATCGGCATCACGAGTCACAAGACTACTCTTTGTTATCACATGAACAGGAAAACGATGTTTGGCAATAATTTCCAACGCACCTCCAGTCAGCTTCATCTGTTTTTCCAACGGCATATAAGGATCATTCATTGAACCTGTGCCAATGGTTGCTTTTCCACGTTTCGTTCCCAGTTCATGATCCAGTAATTCCAAAGCATTCTTCTTTACAGAGATATGAGAAATATCACCAACACCATAGCAAGAACTACGTGTATCACAATAAATGCAACCATGTTGGCACCCTCTATACAAGTTCATGTTATAAGCAATTCCCCAATAATTATCTTTACTTTTCAAACGTGACAGAATAGACTTTGTTTCAATAGATTTTACCTCATGAACATTCATTTTACAGCTCCTTTTCTTTTTTGATCAAATTTCATCAAACAAAGATACAGGAATAATGCTATAAAAAGAAATATAAAGAGAAGCAATTTAAAAAAGTTTCAACTGGGAAAAATGTTTTTTGCCCAACAAATAATATTTCATAACAATGCTAAAATGAGTCCGTTCCGGAATTATCTCATCTGTAGACTTCATCATATTTTCTATACGAGAAGCGGCAAAAGAATATCTTATATCCTCAAATTCTCTCCGCGCCTGCATTACAGCACGCGCATTCGCTCTATCCTTTTTCAGATAAAAAACAAGGGCAGCCACTCTATCCAGTATACCACGTATAAAAAGTACATGTTCCAATTCCTTATCCGGCAAATTCTTATAAAGCATCAACAGATTATTTCTGAAATTCAAAAAAGTCTTTCTCGGATTCTCTTTTTTCAACGTAGCCCCTCCTACATGATATACCACACTTTGCGGAATACAGACAAGCTTTTTTCCCCTACTGCGCAAACGCCAGCACAGGTCAATTTCTTCCATGTGGGCAAAAAAATGACCATCCAAACCTCCAACTTCACGATAATCAGCCAACCGGATAAAAAGAGCAGCTCCTGTAACCCACATCACCTCCGTTACCGTATCATATTGTCCGCAATCCTTCTCAACAACATCAAAAATACGTCCTCTGCAAAAAGGATATCCATACCGGTCGATAAATCCCCCCGACGCTCCGGCATATTCAAAATATTCCTTATTATGCCAACTTAATAATTTAGGTTGGCAGGCAACTGTTCCGGAATGGGTGTCCATATAATCCAGCAAAGGTTCCAACCAATGCGGAGTAACCTCCACATCACTATTCAGTAAAACTACATATTCTGCATCAACTTGCTCCAAAGCCCGGTTATATCCTTCGGCAAAACCATAATTCTGATCCAGCTCAATCAAACGGACTACAGGAAATTCAGAACGAAGCATTTCAAGCGACCCATCAGAGGACGCATTATCAGCCACACATATTTCAATCCCCTCTCCTACTGAATTATCCATAACAGAAGGTATAAACTTACGGAGCATATCCACCCCATTCCAATTCAATATAACAACAGACACCCTTTTCATTTCTTTTCAGACTAATACCAAATGTATGGAATAATTCAGACTAAAACACCCTTCAACGCTGTACCCTCTTCATTAAAGCCTCCCATTCTTACACGAATCAACTGATTATCCAATTGATCATCGTGATCCATCTCCACCCGGATGTAATTATCAGTAAATCCATGCATAGGAGTTCCAGCCTTAGATTTTTCCATTAATACCCAAGCTTCCCTTCCTATATGAGAGGTATAGAACGCCTTTGTCTTCGCATCAGATAAAGCCAACAATCTCTGGCTACGGCGATGCTTCTCCTCAGGACTCACCACATACTCTATTTTCAAGGCCTGCGTACCGGGACGTTCCGAATAACAGAAAACATGTAACTGCGTCACATCAAGCCCTTCAATAAAACGATAAGCATCTTCAAAATATTCCTCGGTTTCACCACGTGTTCCCACAATTACA
>OBKR01003063.1_pt1 | contig 11235 bp, 10 predicted proteins | sample 1518991 | NCBI WGS metagenome assembly OBKR01 (sample SAMEA2452117, study PRJEB22498) | human gut metagenome | biome: human feces; feature: human gut; material: feces | place: Australia | collected 2012
GATTCACTTAAATATTTTCTCCAAAAATAAGATTTTTCATTAAAAAAAGCTAAAATTGTGATTTTTTAAAAAAAATATATTGAAAACGTTTTCACGAAAAGAAAGGCCAATTTCAACGTTATTTAACCTTTAATAACAAAAAAAAGATGCTACCAAAAGATAACATCTTAATTGTATTAAATTACTTTTTGAGGGCATTTTTATTTATTTCATCTAATATTTCTTTTTTTACTTCTTCACGAAGTGTTTCTTTAAGCATTTTAAGATTATGCTCTTCTTGCATCTTCTTTATATTCTCATCATTTTTCTTTTTAATTGTTTTAGCAATTGAAATCCCCTCCGAGATAAGAATAACAACGTATATTAATATACAAATTGGAAAAATGAAATTTTTATTTTTAAAGATGCTAGTAAAATTTAAGAAATTTACCGTTTTAATATACTTACCATAATACATATTTTCATCAATTTGCAAAGAGTCCTCAACAGGATTAGTATATGTATTATCACCTTTTGTTTTTAAATTTCCATTTTCTAAAATTCTTGTGACACGGTGAATGATGTAACGTTCACCATCGTAGTAAACAATTATATCACCAATATTAGCATCTTTAATTGAACCTTTTTTTATTAAAACCGTTTCTCCCGGATTAATTGTGGGTTCCATTGATTCTGTTGGAACATAAGATATTGAATAACCAAAAAAAGATGAAATTTGATTATTTTTTAATGCTATTGTATTTTTTATTAATATAATCAAAAGTCCCGCAACAATTAAGCTTAAAATAGATGTAATTATTATACTTATTATTTTTTTAACGTGCATGTTTATTCACTCTATTTTTTCTCAAAGGTTTATGTCCTCTTTTAACATCATCAATATAAATAGACTTTCTTCCTTTAGGAACCTTTTTTGTTTTATCTTTAGATATTCCCTTAGAATCTTTAATATTGCTTCTAGCTAACGCCTTAGCTTTTTTAGCAGCTTGTTCCTTTACAAGAATATTTTCAATTACTTCATTTTCATCAAAGCGAATTATAACATCATTATCAATATCTTCATCATATGCAAAATTTTCACGATTATTTTCAACTAATTCGTCCTCGCTATATCTTAAAACAACATCTTCATCTAAATCCTCAAGATATTTATTTTTTATTGTTGTTTGCGATTTTCTTGATTTTAATTTAGCATATTCATCATCCGGCTTAGATGTTTCTTTTGTCTTTTCATCTAATAAAGACGGTTCTACAAGTAATTCTTCTTTTTGCTCTTCAGTACGCTTTTCTTCTTCTTTTTTTAGTCTTTCTTCTTCCTTAAGTCTTTCCTGCTCTGCCTTTATTCTTTCTTTTTCAGCCTTAAGTCTTTCTGCTTCTTTACGTTTTTCCTCACGAGCCTTACGCTTTTCTTCTTGAAGGCGAAGTTTTTCAAGACGGATAGCTTCTTTTCTTTCTCTTTCTTTTTGTCTTTCCTCTTGGCGTTTTAAATAATCTTCAAGATTCTTTATATTTGTATCTAAAGTCTGAGTTTCTCTATCCATTTTATTTAAATCAATTTGTTTTTGCTCTCTAATAAGCTTCATAACACGTTGTTTACGTTTTAATATTTCAAGCAACTCAGGTGTTTTTTTCATATCTTCTGTATTAACCCCAAATAAATTAGGATAAATATGGTTCAAAACATCAATCATTTCCCTGAAAACACGCTTAACACTCATTTCATAGCTTAAACCTTGAGACAATGACTCTTTATATTTTTCTTCAAATATTTCTGATATCCGACTCAATAGATACTCAGATATTTCTTGGTGGGATAATTTAATATCTTTAGGTTCTAATTCATATTTAGTAATATCATCATGTTTTAATTCACGAACATTTTTTTCGCCATCAAAGGCTTCTAATGATTGGATTCCTCTTTGATGCATCAAATCATTAATAAGAAAAACTCCAATATGATTAAAATCATTAAGAATTACATCATCGTCATCATTAGTTTTCTCATCAGATTGAACATTATAACCTACCTCAGTTGTGCGGTCAATATAAAGCCATAAATTATAAGCAATCTTAAAATCAGGATTATGAAGAATTATATTAGTTTTCATAATTGGAGGTACAACATCTTTAAACTTAGCTACAGCTTGATATAATCCTGTTCCTTTTAATGCCCGGTACTTATCAAGAGCATTCTTTGTTTTGTCAAAAAGCTCTCTTGCCTTTTGCGTTTCATCCAAAATTTCATTAGATATTTTTATATTCATTTCTAAATCGATTTTACGATGTGATAACTTAATATTATTTTTATACCTAATTTCATCAGCACTAATTGATTCTAGGTTTTCATCCATTAGCTTTAATCTTGTATCTAAAAAAACAATCACACGATTGATTAAACTTTTAATAAAACGGTTTTCATAAATACCAATATTATCTTCCGCATATGTAGATAATATTTTTGACGGAATAACTTCATTTTGCTCATTTATATCACGTATATATTGGGTATGAGAGGCTAAATGTCTAATCGATTCTGAATCAACCTTTTTAGCCTTTTCCATTGCTACAACCTCTTGCATATAAGCAAGTGTCTTTTTAGGATCACGACATATTTTTAACAAGCTTGGATATGCCCCTATAACAACATCTAGAAAGTTTCCATCAAAAATCTTTGTTTCGCGAACTGTTTTATTATATATTGTTTTTTCGCCTTGCTGCAATTCATTAAAAAGAAAATCACCCAAAGGTGATTTTGCATTTTCAATCCAAGAATAAAATGCTTCATAGAATTGCGAAACGGCCTTATCACTTAACTCTTCTTCAGTTGGTTTTAAAACCTCTAAAGCCATAATATCACATCCTAACCTACATCATTTTCTTTAAATCTTCAATATATTCAATTGATACTTTAAAGGAATTCTTTCCAAATAATTTATCTAGAAGTTCGATTAATCCATCAAGCTCATTATGAAGGAAAGATAAATTTAATGATTCAAACTTACGTAAAATCTTATTAGCCAACATATAATCAAGACCTTGAACCTCTGTAAATCCACAGGCAACATATACAGGAACGAATAATTTAATTTGCTTCATAATACGGTTACCAAAAGCAATCTTGAAGTTTTGTTGAATATACTCGTCGACTTTTTTAAATGAATCCATAACCTTAGTTGACATAGTAATCTCAGCTTGAGCCTTTTTAAATAACTCGTCAAGATAATCAAATGTCATCTGTACATTATTAGTATAATCACAATCAATTAATTCCGCTTTATTGTTAATTACAATTGGGGTTGCACGGTCATATACCTTATCAGTAATTGTAAATGTTGAGTCATCCTTATTAGCTGTACCAATAAACCAAGTATTTTGATTAATAAATAGCTTACCATTAATTAATAGCTTAGGATCACTTGGCTCAGAAGCAGGAACTAAATCAATTTTCCATTCATGAACATCTGGCATTTCCATAACTGATAGGAATTCAGCGAAATAATACTCGATACGAGCCAGGTTCATTTCATCTAGAACAATAAAATTAGGTTTATCAGAATAACCTGCTTGATAAACAGCTTTTAAGAAATCAGTTTCATTAAATTTCTTTGTAAATTCATTTAAATAGCCAAGCAATTCTGCACGATCACGCCATGATGGTTGAACAGAAATAATAGATGTTTCCTTGTTAAAGAATTTACCCATTGCATAAGGAAGGGAAGTTTTACCAGTACCAGAAATACCTTCCAAAATTAAAACCTTTGAAGTGGCCATTCCTGCAAAAAATCTAGCAATAATCTCTTTTGTATAATAAAGATGAAGCTGAGAAGCACTGTATTTAATAAATCTATCAATAAGCTCAGGTAAATTAACCATATCGCTTGATTGCATTACCGTGAATTCAGATGAAATTTCATAGTCTTTATCAACCTGTGTAAGCTTAACGAAACGTGAATCAGATTGAAGAGCAGGTCTTTTACCTTTAAGAGATGAAGTTCCTCTTTCCATATCAGCCTGTCTTGCATAGGCTTCAGTACCACCAATTTGATTAATACGTAAAGCTAAAATCTTATTTTTTTCCTCAACTAAATCAAAAACACGATTATTTAAAACTGCTATTTCATCAACAAGCTCATCTTTTTCAATCTCACGCTTTCTAAATCTTATATACTTACGTAGGAACTGAAAAATAACAACAATTACTAAGCCAAAGAAAATAACTAAAACAATTGATACTAATACAAGAACAATCCAATCTAATACTTTAAAATTTTCATTATTAACACAAGATGTTATAATATCATTTATATATTGTTTAGGATATGAATAGAATATCTTAGAAAAAAGACTAAATAAGGTTTTAAACCAATCAAGAAAATTTTCAAAGAATTTCTTTAAAAAGCTTATAAAATATTTTGAAAACTCAGCCATATTTAATCCTCCTTACTAAAACTTAATCTAATCAATTATTTGTTTTCTTCTTTTTCTTTTGATTCTTCTTCATTATCTGATTCTTTAAGCATTTCTTTTAAAAGCTCTGCACGAAGTTCTGCCTTAAGCTTTTCTTTTTCATCTGCAGAAATAGTCTCTTGATTTGCAAGCTCTTGACTAGTTTCTTTCATTTCAAGTTTTAACTTTTCTTCTCTTGCACGCATTATATTTAAAACTAAAACACCAATTTCAAAAACCAATAGAATAGCAACAGGTACAATAATAATCGCAATAAAATGATTATTTATAGTTTGAATAGTTTTACCAAAACCAGACCATTTTCCAGAATAAATACCACGAATCTCTGTAGATCCAAAAGCTTGATAATTATTACTTCCTAGACTATTTAATATTGTCAAATAATTATCAGCATTTAATTTGGATGCATCAAAATTTAACTGTTTAGCAATCTTATCACCAACTGTGTAATATACATATGAATCATTGTTTGTTTTATCAATGTAAACAATTCTATGGGTATCTAATGCTGAACCGGCTCCCTTATTAGATGCAAGACGATAATCATAGAATGTAACAATATTACCCACTTCAAGTTTTGAAATATTTTTCTTGTTAGCGATTTTTACAATAATCATATCTCCTGTATTAAATGAGTCTTTATTATCACCAGTCATTGAATCAGAAAGTACATTTAAATAACCTTTTCCAAAAATATTAGGAATTTGATCATTTTTGTTTTTAGCTCTAATATTTGAAATAGAAAATAAAAGTACCAATAAAATTAATATATAAAATACAACGTTTAAAGCGATTTTTACTCCAAACCAAACTTTTTGTTTAGTAGTCATCGGAGTTTTTAATTCTTGGGTAGTGTTTTCTTGCATATATATACCTCTCTTCAATCTTATGTTAATATTCTAACACAAATAAAATCATTTTAAAACATTAACATAAAATAGCATTATAAAAACGCATTTTATTTTTTAAATACTTGATGACATACCAAGCTCAAATGTAAATGCTTCACCTTGAAGTTCAGTAATGCAATCTGCATCCCATCCTTCAAGCCACAAATACACTGTCATTTTTTTCATCATACCTGAATATAAACCATCATTTGAAGAAATAATTTCAGTTGTATCATAATCAAGATCATTTCTTTCATTTTTGGGAATTGATATTTTATTTTCACTTCTTTGATTATATAAATCTACTGCCAAATTATATTCTGTATTAATTCCACCAAAATTATATACATTATTCTTTACATTAGGAGCATTTCCTCCTATAGAATAAATAGTGGTATGTGGATTATTGCTAGAATTTAAAATATCACTATATAAACAAGCATCATATGTTGTAAGAGCAAGCCTCATTGCATTTGCAACATTCATTTTAACACCATCTGATATTTTGCCAAGTGATGTTTCATCATTAACATTCTCACCATCAAAGCTTACATACTTATCAGATGCTTTAACGGGATTAATTGTTGAAAGCCTGACAGACGTAGCTTCTTCGTTATTATCGTTATTAGAAGCAAGATAAATATCAAATGATATGTATTTATAATCAGATGCATCTTTATTATCTACATACTGAAATCCTTTATCTAAGGAAGTATAATCCTTAGGAGTTACAGGATCTAGGACAATATTTAATAAAGAGTTAACCTTATCATCACTTAAACCAGAAGCATCTATTCCTCTTTTTTGAAGAATTGCTTTTTTTACATCCAGTGATGATAAAGAATCTTGAAAATCAATACCATTGGTGGAAATTGCAAGTGAATTTCCACCTTTGATATCAAAATTAAAATCTTCTACATTATTTGTACGAGTCATAGCATACCAAGCATATGTTGATGTAACACCGGTTATTAACACTAAAATACTAAGTATAGCTGATAACCATATTTTTTTTAAGAAATATTCCATGGTATGCTCCTTTCGTTAAATTTTATAGAGTATTATTTGCTTGTAGTTGTTTTAACTAATTTGAAATTTAGTGATAATTTCCATGCTTGAGACGCAATTGCATCAAAGCATTTTTCATCGTCACCATTTAACCATACTACGAAATAAACGCTAAACTCATCTGTATTTGATAAAATATTACTTTTTACTGCATATCCATCTTTATTAGTATCTAATGCCTTATAGCCATCTGCTCCAAATCCTTCTGTGATAGTTTCACATCCAGATAATACGTCATTCCCAGTAACAGCTTTGTAATACTCCTTAGCATTTCCTTGTGTTTCTGAGGAATCAGTATTTAAATTTAAACTTTGAGATGCCTTTACAGTAGTTGGTGTAATTGCCGCATCAGCAGAATATGATAAAATCAAAGACTCTGTAACATTACCCTTTACTTGTTGACCTTTTGTAAGACCACCTGCAGTAGCAACAGCTGTATATGTACTTTGAGTTGTAGCACTAGCTGTAACACTACTAATATTTAATGAGTATGATTCATTTTCTTTAATTCCAGTTGTTTTAAATTTCAACTCAAAAGATACATATGGAGTATTTCCATCTGACACAGAAACAACAGTTCCATCACTAGTTACAAAATTATCAACTTCGCTATTTTTCTTTATAGCAATTGGAGAAAGTTTTGTACCACTTATATTAAGATTTGTTGATTGTCCATAATTTTCCCCGTTTAAAATGAATAGGTTAGCATTTGATTCAACAACACTACCATTGATTTCACTTGCTGTTACTGTATTATTAGATACAAACCATGCATATGTTGATGCAGTAGTTCCTACCGCTGCAGCTCCTACTGCTACAGCAGACATAATTAATTTTCTTCTTAAACTTTTTTTCATAATTCTATTTCTCCTTTATTTTTTAACTATTTTATTATTGCCATTTGGCATACACGTCTCCTACTTGATCAGTACTTAATACACTTTGATCAAATAAGGTGTCAAACGATTCTTCTAAATACCACCCCATAAACTTTTTACCTTTTTTATAAGGTATATTATATGGTACTGTATTTAAAAGGGCACTACTAAGATAATCAACACTTGTAACATTATCACCATCATGGTAATTAATTCTATAAGAATCAATGCTTTGCATACCTCTAAATGATAATGAAATATTTATATTTGTTCCTTGGATACCTTCGAAGCAATCTGCATCCCAGCCTTCAAGCCAAAAATTAAATTTGACTTTTTTTATTTCGTCCTTTTGTTTAAATGATACAATTTGTAATGAGTCAAGCAAGTCAAAGCTTTGATAACTTGAAGGACATGCATCATAATTTATTGGACTAAAACTCGCTCCTTGATTTACACTATAAGTATAAGATGCATTCTTATTACTATCAAATCTAGAAGCTATGGACTTATATGAATCATTATACAATTCACTATCTAGTGATGTTGCATAAGAGCCAATGCCAATTGAAGGCTCATATATTTTGGCTTTATCTTCTACAATAGTCGAAAATCTCATTGCGTCACTAGGACGAATTTTAAAGCCTTTAGTATCTTTCTTATAATAAGTTATATTGCCTAATTCATCATATGCTTCAAATCCACTTTTCAAGCTAAATGCTTGATTAGAATTAAGTTCTAAATAATCAGATGATATATTAAGAACTTGCTTAGATGCATCATAATTATTAGCCTCGGTATTAAAGCATAAATCAAATGGTGTATCAACATTAGCTTTAAAATATAAGTCAAAGCTTATATACGCACCGCTAGCAACATCTACACTTTGATTAATTCCACTATAGCTTACCCTCTCAAAGATAATTCCATCTGAGGATGTTATTGGGCTTAAGCTTATCTTTTTGAGTTCAGTTTTAACAAAATCATTAGATGTTTCAACCAATTTCATTCCATCATAGAAATTACCATCAGCGCCAACTGTATATCCCTTTGAAGAAGCTACAACTGCTTTATAAATTTCATCCTTACCAAGATTCTCACTAAAATTTACTCCATCGATAGAAACTAAAGAATAATTATCTTTATAAAGACTCATTTCAAGGTTACCAACTGAAGCTGTAAGACCTTTAAGATATGCTGCATATGTCGCCGTTACAGCTGTACCAATTAGCAAAATAATAGATAATGATAATACAATAATTTTTCGTCTCATATTATCACCTTCTGAATAATGAGAAATAAATCTCAAATCTAATTGTACCACCAAGGATTTCTTCGCTTAAGTCAGGGTCTTGGGAATCAACCCAAGTAATTAAAGTAAACTTTTTAACATCCCCAGGATGCAAGTCATAAAATTTATTCTCATAGGCAATGTTATTTTCAAGATCATATAATTTGGGATCAGGATATCTTTCAAAAAAGGGATCAGATGCTTTATCCGGTACATTTCCGCCTTGATAAACTATTCCTTCATTATCATCCTCAAAATATTCAAGCCAAGTTACTAATTCAAGACCATCATTCTTACCTGTAATTGAGCATTGTTGCATAACATTAACTATTTCACGCCCCATATTTTTCAAATAAAAGGTATATGAAACATAAGAATTGTTTTCCCAAATTCTAGATCCATCAGTATTTCTACATTCTTTTGCTTTAATAAAGGGGTACATAATGACATTAGCTTCTTTAACAGACGCAGCCTCGAGTCTTGAATCATACCAAGAAAAATCTTCTTTTTCAGAAATGAAAATTTGCCTTGATGTTAAATCATCGCCAAGCTTAATTGAAAATGATCCAACATTTTGACCAAAATATGCCAAAATAACAATCAAAGTGACTAAGATACCAGTGAAGCATAGCGAGATTATAAGTCTTTTCTTTTTCTTCTTTTTAGGACCATAAATATCTTTAACATATATGTTCTTTTGGGGCATCTTTTCACCTCCTAGCATAAAAAAAGTTGCCAATAATAGTTTACTTACTTTTATTGACAACTGGCTATCTCATTTAAAGACCCTATAGCTTTGCGTCACAGCATTTCTACTGCTTTGCCTTTTACACTATAATATTAAATTTGTGCGCATTAACTAAATGCAATTATATTATACAAAATAATTAATAGTTGTCAAGTTTTTTGTTTATTATTTCCAGTTATCTTTTACAAAATACACTCTATAGTATAATTATACATTATAAAAGCTTTGTTTTAAAGACACATTACATAATTTTTATATGCTCATTTTGAGAATAATAAAAAAATAAAAAAGTTGTTGACAAATATTTTTTTTGTGATATAATTGTCGCCGTAGTTCTAATAACATATAAGTAATCAAATATGGTGATTACGTTTCTACCAGAGAACCGAATAAATTCTCAGACTATGGTATAAAAACTCTTTTTTGTTTTTTGTACTTTTATTGAAAAGGTGTGGATAACGCCTTTTTTTATTTTATTCTTTATGCTAAAATTAAATCAACTAAGGAGGATTTTATGATTTTAGGATTTATTGATCAAGTTTTCCCAACTAGTTTTTGGGGATGGATGTCTACAATTTTTTCATCGCTTGCAATCATTATTTTCATTTTTTCAGCTTGTCTTCAAAGTAAAAAAAAGATTTTATTAGTACAGGTTTTAGGACATATTTTGTTAGGCATTGGCGAATTTATTTCTAACGCATTTTCAAGTATAATCCAAGAAATAATTTCCATTACAAGAAATATTTTAGTATATTTTAATAAAAATACTAAAATTGTTAATCTAATCTTGATAGCTATTGGAGTCATTTTTGGCGGATATTGTGCTTTATTTGGGAAAAATACCTTTACACCATGGAATGGTATGGATGAAATCCACTGGTATAGTTTCTTACCAATAATCGCAAATTTTGAATATTCTGTTGCAGTAATGATTGATGGCATTAGTGTTAAATGGCTTAAGCTATCATTTTCTATATCATCATTTATGTGGGCAGTATGCTTTATGATTCAAGGTGCCGGATTATTTATTTCTGGATTCCTTAATGGATTAAATGGATGTGCAGCTTTAATTGCTTTTATTAAGCTTCAATATAAAGAACATAAAGAAAAAAATTAATTTTACAATTAAATCTTTTTAACAAAACGATAGCAAATTAATACTATCGTTTTATTTTCATTAAATTATTTATTTTAATATATTATCAAGCTCATCTAAAGAAAGTCCTGTAATAGCACTAATAAATTCTTTAATTTGACCACTTTCAAATAACTTTTTAGCTATTTCTTTCTTATTTTCCTGAATCCCTTCAGCTTTTCCTTTTTCAATACCTTTTTGTTCGGCTTCATATAACTGGCTATTTTGATCTAGGGCAAATATTTCCCTTGAAAAAGCTTCTGCTCTTAAGGCTCTATCTTTATTCATATCTATTAGCATATTTAAAGCCTCCTTCATCTCTTGACTTTCAACAACAGGTAAATTATTCTTGTTATCAATATCAAAGAATATCATTCTTAAATTATTTATTTTAATATATTATCAAGCTCATCTAAAGAAAGCCCCGTAGCTTTAGCTATAAATTCCTTAGTTTGACCTAATGAATATAAAGTTTTAGCTATTTCTTTCTTATTTTCCTGAATTCCCTCAGCTTTTCCTTTCTGTTCGGCTTCATATAACTGGCTATTTTGATCTAGGGCAAATATTTCCCTTGAAAAAGCTTCTGCTCTTAAGGCTCTATCTTTATTCATATTTATTAGCATATTCAAAGCCTCCTTCATTTCTTGACTTTCAACAACAGGTAAATTATTCTTGTTATCAATATCAAAGAATTCTAACATTTTCCTTAACTCTATTATAGGACACTTATCTTTATTTTTCAAGAATATCATACTGACACG
>OBKR01003069.1_pt1 | contig 11218 bp, 11 predicted proteins | sample 1518991 | NCBI WGS metagenome assembly OBKR01 (sample SAMEA2452117, study PRJEB22498) | human gut metagenome | biome: human feces; feature: human gut; material: feces | place: Australia | collected 2012
TTCCCTATCCAAAGTGCCACTCAATAACCCTTGGGGCTATATGAGTATCGGGTAACGATTGTTTTTTGGGTTTGCATAGCGAAACTCCTAGAGAAAATTACCGGAGCCTCGCACCCTGTGGTATTGGGCGAGCGAGGCGCTGCGGGATACCACTACCGCTCTCTAGGACACGGCCAGCCGAAGCTGCCCGCAGGCCTCACTCATAAAGACGTGACAACTGCGCGCATAAAAAATCCGCTCAGACAAATACATGTAAGGCGGCGCGCGCCTAGAGATACAGTACGGGGTGGTATGCCCGATCACTACCTTTTTCGTAGTGACGTGTGTATTCTATGATGGAATTATTTCAAATGTCAATACAGGAAGAATGAAAATGAAAATGCAGATATCAAAAGAAATGGTTCTTGAATATTTAAAAACGGTGACTGTAACACAATGGTTTTACATAGCTTTATCTTTTTTCGTATTTGTTAATGATCTATTTCTATTTATAGATTTTGATGGTATGGTTTATTGGAATACCGAAGCTGTACTGGGAATATTCTCTTTTTATGTCATTACGTTATTTCTTTACACCCCAATAGCTCTCGGAATCATTACACACACAATCAAGCAGGTTTCAAAAAATCCAGATTTACCCATAGAGAAAATGTTCATCATCTCTTTAAAGGCAACACCCCACACTATTACTTTATTTGGTATCTCCGTCTATATATGGTATGTATCAAGACCTCTACTAAGTATTTTTAATTAACTTAGCTCTAAGAATGACATGAAAAAAATTATTGTTTTAGCTCTTACAGTTTTTTTCGCTTTACCAGCAAAAGCTGTTGTGTATGGTAATTCAAACCTTGATTTCATGGGCTATCCAGAATTTGATGAGTTTCCACCGTCAGAGCCGTATAGTCGAGATCGTTACTCTTTTGATCAATACAGAGATGAAGTTGAAGAATATGTCCGAAAAGCTCAAGACTATGTCGAAGCTGGGAATAACGACATTCAAAGAATAAAAGAAGCTCAAGAAGAGGCTATCGAAAAAGCAAATCGAGCAATATCTGATTTTAATGACTGGGCCAACGGATACTAAACATGAAAGAATCCTTTGAAAACGAGAAAGACCGACTTATTAATGAAATAGTTGAAAAACAAATGAAACTGGAAGCGCTTCAACTTAAAGATGCTCTTCCTGTTCAAGCCCTCTTTATAAAACACAAACACGAAATCCCCTTCCGTTGGACAATTGCCGTCATTACAGTGATTATCGTGTTATTAGCGATGTTATGTGGAAAGCATCCGAGGGGATTTGAACACTATTTCGTCGAAGGAGTTGTCTGGGTACTTGCTCTCTACTACTTATTTGTAGGAGCTCCCAATCTCATTGTTCCTTTGTTCAATGGCTGTGATGCCTTCAAAAACTCGCCGGATAGAAATAAGGAGCTCTCGTCATTTTTAGAATACATAGCACCCTCGGTAATCGCTATTGGGGCTGTGGTTAGTTTTTTCTGGTGGTACCTCAAATAAAAACGTTTTTCGCGAGCCTTCTACCGTCAAATAGGATGAGCCTTCAAAAGCACAAAATCTATAAAAATTTCTTACCTCAACAAAAAACACTATATATAGTGAAGATTAAAAATATTTACACAAAAAAACCTTATAAATTAAAGACTCCCAAATTGTGACTTGTGTCCTCTAAAAAACTCATCAAAAACTTATCTGACATGCTGCAATTAATGACGTACAATCAAACATGACTAGCAGTTTAGTCACCACAGTTTTTTATTAGGATTCAATAAGATGGAACAAAATAATACAGATTTAGTCACCACCCCTAAACAAGATTCAATCGAATTTATTTCAGTAGATAAACAAGCGATATTTAATAATGTCGAGATGGGGGTTTTAGAAGATGGGATGCCATTCTTAACAATGAGAGGCATTTCTCAAGTTTGTGGTATTAGTCATACTGGTCTAAGTCGATTCGTTCAAGAGTGGCCAACCGCTCGTTTTAACACTCCTAGAGGGAAGCGCATTAATGAAATGCTGTTATCAATGGGATATTCCGGAGATAACTTATATGTCCATGCAATAAAAGACGGGAAAGAGGTCTACGCATTCCCCGAGCCAGTTTGTATGGCCCTTCTGGAGTATTACGCATTGGATTCAAAAAGCCCGCAAGAATCCACCGTCTATACTTACAGAACATTAGCCAGAATTGGTTTTCGCAGCTATATTTATAAAGCGTTGGGTTATCTTACACAAACTCAACGTTTAGAACAGTGGAAACATTTTCACGACAGAGTGGATCTTACGAAAAACTCCGTGCCAGAGGGATATTTCTGCGTATTTAGAGAAATTGCTTCTCTCCTTGTGCCAATGATCACAAACGGTGTTCCAATCAACGAAAAAATTATCCCAGACATTTCTGTAGGAAGCCAATGGTCAAAATACTGGAAAGATAATAAATTAGAGCAAAAGTACGGTGCTCGAACTACCTTTGAACACAATTACCCTGATTACTATCCACAATCTAAAAGTAATCCTCAAGACGCTTCTGCGTATCCAAATGAGGCTTTAGGTGAATTCAGAAACTGGTTCGAACAAACGTATACCAAAAAGAAGTTTCCGACTTATATCTCGAATAAAATAAAGAGAAAAGAAATTTCCGCTCCGCACGCCAATCAACTTATGAGCGCATTAGATTTGCCGCCACTTATCAGATACAACAAGAATACCAAAACATTTTAAATAACCCAAGCCCCGCCCCGCGGGGCTTTCGTTTAGCAATACCTATCAGCTTCCTTATGTGTAAGTAAGTGAACTATTTCATACCCGCCGTCATCTCGAACTCTAAAAACAATCTGCCAGCTGTGATTTGAGAAAACGTCCAATTTAAATAATGGTGGCCTTACGTCCGTCAAGCGGTGCAAGCGTAAAGAAGTCCTGCCCTGTCCAATGTCGGTATTCTGAAGTTTAGTCAATACCTTCTTGACAGCCCTCTGAATGTCTGGAGAAGAACGATCATACCGCTTTAAGAACTGCGGTAAAAAGCTGAGTTTATGCATGAGCCGAGCCAAGCAAGTCTTTGAATAAAGGATGATCTTCAGCTTTCACTGGCCTTTCCGTTAAAGCGTCATGAATCTCAATGCGCTCACCTAATTCTTGAACTTCTTCAAAAATTTGCGTGAGGTTTTTCTCTAAAAGAGCAAGTTGAACAATAGACTCAAGCAATACCAGTCTGTTGATATTACTCGAATCAATTTGATTTCGGGCTTGGCGTGCTTGCTTGGCTGTTAGTGCACACAAATCACATATAAAAGACACTTGAACGGCTACATGTCCTTTTTCATCTAGCTTCTTGTCTCCTACGAGCGCATTGTCAATACACTTATTAACGGCACGATACGCAGAAGGATAAAGGCTAATTAAGCTAATCAATGCTGTATTAATTGTTGTTAACTCTTTATTAGCCGCTTTTACCTTCTTATCAAACTTTTCGTCAAGCTCAAATTGCAAGGACTCAGACCCTACCATCATTGCATCATAGACAGCAGAGCTGATCTTACGAACAACCTTTGATGCTTTATCTTGAATGTTCTTTTTATAGGCATCAGTATCAAACAGGTTTTGAAAACCTGTGTCCAAAGCAATTGTTGTCATTAGCTTTCCTTTAATCAACAACGTAAAAGTATACTTGTTCAAAAAAGTGTTTTGTGTTCTCTCATTTTTCTTCGGTCTTTCGTTTAATCTTCTGGCGCTTCGCTCATCCTCGGCATACGAGTGGGCTTAATTTGCGTCATGTCCCACCACATTTCCTGACCGGTATTTTTCAGTGCCCAGCTCTGCACGCGATCCAAATAACCCGGAGAAACAAATTCCATAAGTTCGTTATAAATGGCGCGATCAAAAACACCCTTTGTGTACCAAAGGTTAACAAACGGTGTATGGCCACGAAGCAGTTTTAGAGCCTTCGCGTGTCCACTATTTTCACGATCATAAAACCCGATATCCTCATCACCCATCACCTCGTTGTAGTATGTCTTTGCCACATCGAACGTGTCCAATACCGTATTGAAAACTGGGCCAGCGGCGCGGACAAAATTAGGTGAGCCATAAGCATTCTTTCCATCAAACCCTGCAACGATGACATCACTCAAGAAACCAGCGCCACCACCCTTTGCCATCGCCTGCATCCAAAAATCTTCGTTATCAAATGACATATCTTGAGGATCGCGGCCCGAAGAAAGTGCGGCAAGCTGAACAGAAATTGCACCCGTTAGTGTTGATGCCACAAAAACTGCAGCCGTATATCCCGAAGCTGATGCCATTCCCTCTGTTTGATAAAGTTCCGAAATTCTTTCTAAATGCCGACGCATAAACGACAATGGGAAAGACTTGAAAAGCATAACGCTGCGCCATGCCTCACCTCTCCACGTGCCACGCTCAAAGCCGAAATTGGCAGCAGCTCTCGTTCCCAAGTCCGGGTTCAGAGAAGCGATACCGGATTCATCTGTAAGGAATGCAATATATGTTGTAACAGCGCGATCAATGTCTCTTTGAGAAATATCTGGATGCTTCAGACGAAACTCGGGGTCATCAAAAGCCTCTCTGATATCTTGCTTTGTCAAAAACTCAATGCCATTTTGTTTGTAGGGTTTAGCGGCTTGCCAAATCTTCCATGTTTTTTCGTCAACCCCCATTCGCTCTAGTGCTCGTTTTTGATAGCCGCCGATAGATTCCCATGAAAACTTTGTCAGCTTCGCCATCGTACCCATCATATTGATGGTACTGGCCCGACGAACCCCGTTTGTCCAAGCCTCTAACAAACTGACGCGCATCGTGAAATTAGCGAGTTTTCCTGTCCATCCCTCGCCAACATTAGCCTCGCCCCAGCGCACAATACTGTTAGAAAGTTCATCAGCCATCATACCCGCACGAATAGCCAACTCTTTTGAATCACCTCCCCAAGCCTTGATTAGATTGGCAGTGGCAGTCAAAAACGGTGTTTTGTTCACATGAGCTGACACAAAGTAAGTTGAAACGTCAGACACAGAAGCCAATAGTGTGGATTGAAGTTTCCCGACAACCTCCATATTTCTGGCACCTTGCCATACCGAGGCCAATAATTCACGGCCAGGCGTAATCCGATTGGCATCACCATTAAGTGTTTTCCACATTGCATCAACGGCCGACAACCCAACTCTTCCAAAGAATCGCAAACGCCCCTGAACCTTATTTCCCTGATTGACTTCAGCCTGGCCCACACGTTCCAATCCTCTATACATCGCATTTGGATTGGGACCCATTTCTTCTAATAAAGCAATATCTTTTGCCGTCTTTCGCACAGAACGAAGCATGACATCAAAGTATCCACCGTCACCAAAAGTATCGTGATATTGCATAAAAGATTCAGCGTCTTTAAAGTGCAATGCTCTATGTAAATCACCTCGATTAGCTCGCGCCGCACTCTGTCTTGCTGATTCACCCGCAACGGTTGATACATCGGCGTCAAAATCTCCGTCAGTAATAATCCTGTCGTAAACGCGGCCCAACATATCGAAGAAGTCATTGTCATTCATCAGATCGCCGTTAGCGTCTAGGTAGCGACTTCGATCCAGCTTATCTGAAATGAAGCTAACCCAGGCAGATTTATTGGCATCATACGTGTTGACTTCATGAAAGAATGTATTGACGACTGTGTTTTTCAGAGTGTTGATTGTTTGCCTGACTCGACCTTGTCCAGCCAAAACTTCAGCCGCATGAACCATGCGCTGTAAACTGTGCGTTTGAGGAAAGTAATGCTCCAATTTCCCCATGTTGCCACCGGCTGCATTGAAGCGTATCCGAGCCTGTTCACTAACATCCTGAAAGGCTTTGGCAGCTTGCTTAGCTAGCCTCGAGCCCGTATCTTCTCCAAAGATTTCTCGTATAACTTTATGAGCCATTGCCGTATCTTCGCGCCAAGCCAAAAAACCTTTTTGAATACCATTTAATTTATCCAACAGCGCAGTAGAAAATTCGTTTTGTGCTGCGTGGACTTTGCGATCAACATATTGAAGGACACCGGCCACAGCACGCATACCTTTTCGTCCGGATTTTCTTTCAAAAGCCAAACGATTCTCCAACTGCTTTTGTGTGACAACTGTTAAATAAGCACGCTGTTTAACCTTTTCTGCTTCGGCAATACGGGATTGCTGATACAAATCGGCAGCTGCATCAATTCGTTCTTGTTTGCCCATTGCCATCCAAGCGTCAGGATCTTGTCGCCTCACAAGATCCATGGCGGAATGAAAAGAAGCCATAATGTCTGAGGCTTCACTCTCAGAGATTTGACGCCCGGTCGCTAAAGAGATACGTTCAATACATTCACGTCTCATACGAACATTTTCATAACTAGCCATTATTGATCCATCCCATTGTTAAGAAATACACAAGCGACAGCTTCCGGAACACCCTGCTGTGCTTCCTGTCTGATACGTTCAGCTTCAGCCTCTTGTCTCGCCAAGTATTCCGCCGCCGTGATAGAGGTTTCTCCTTCATCGAGCTGAATACGCATTGTCGGGGTTTCGTTGATCGCTTGCAGAGCCTCTTTTTGTATTGAGCTTTGAGCGTCTTGAGGTAATTGATTCAAAGATTCCCGGACAATATTGGCTTCAGCAATGTCCTCGGTTTTTTCCAATAATCTTTGTTCCGCACGTAAGCTATTGACATTTGAAACGTTTTGCCCAATACTGTTAGTAGAAGGTTGTTGCAACACTTCTGAAGAAAATCCGGGCGCCGTTTCGGACGTTGGGTCAAGGGGGATAACCTCTCCACGCACTTCGCCCGGTTTCTTTATATACAGGGTGTGAACACCAAGTTTTCTGTTTTTCTTCCTGACCTCTTCCACTGCGATAAACGTCCCATCACTAAACGTTTTCTGGTAAACAATTGCGTCATTACCTCTGTCAGTTTTTGCGCCAAAATTTACAGAATCATAGTTTTCAATAACTTCAGGAATTCGCTCGATATCTGAATCAAGAACGGGTCTTTGATCTGAGCGCTGTTCATGGCCTTGACCATGCCTTTTCTGGATATGTCGATACGCACTCAAATCAAAAGAGTGAGAATCATAGGAGTCAATATCATATCCATTTTCTTTAGCCAAAACTTTTAGATCGTTTGAAACTTGCATGAATGGCGTTGCCGGGCCATCCGCGATAACCTCTCCCTTCTTTCGGTTTGTCAAACGAGTTTTTATTTCACCCAAAATTGACTTAAGAGTTTCTTTTGCCTTTTCAACTTTTTTAAGTTTTGCTTCTCTAACTGACGCTTTCTCAAATTTGACCGCATCCTTCAAGTCAGCGACCGGGCGGAACTTAGCCTCATCAATTTCAACACCAGTCAGATCAGAAAAACGACGCATTAAATCTAAACGTGTGGGTTGTGCAACCTCACCAAACAAGTCAACACCTTGGGCGGCATTATCTGTATTAGCTCTCGCAAAATCAGCCAAATCAGAAAACGTTTGAACTAAAGAAGAAACACCGCCACCTTCGCTGTCATTTTTTGCAAAATACTGCAAAAAGGCGTCAGCCTCTGGACTTCTCGTGAATGATCTTTGAGATGCGATATCTGCAATACTGACCTTCTTACCTGATCGCTTAGCTTCTCGAATTTCCGAAAGGACTTCCAACATCGCCTGTCTGAAATCCATTTCACCCTCAAGGCCAAGCACACGGGGCGCTAACTGTCTAAAAGCACCGAGTAATCTTGAAACACCTGTTTTTTCTGTTGTATCCAACAAAGCTGTCGCATTGGCATCACCATAAGCCGCCTGAAAAATCGCTCTGTTTAACCTGTCAAATGCAGGTTTAGTTGGAATTCCGTTGGCGTCAATTAGATTAGCTCGTTCTTCCGCAGGTAAAAGGGATAAAAATTCAACAACGCTGTCTGCTGTTATGTCGCCATCCTCGTCATACCTCAAAGCGGCCAAATCTACTCGCTGAGAATCGGTTTGAGCTTGTTCCACCAAGCTCAACTGTTGCGTACTGCTTCGATTGGTAACGTCACCTATGTCTGGCGTAACGTCCTTATCGTCCATAATCCGAACCAGAATGGGCTTATCCATCCCCTCATAAACGCTCGGATCAATGCCCGGCAAAGCATCCTGAGACATCTCGGCTCGATATTTATCTGCCGTTCCCTGTCGATATGCCTCTTGTAAACCTGTCGTCCGAGCATTACCTGCAATAGCGGTAGGAACCTCATCAGAACCATACAAAGGATTCTCCGTCCCATCTACGCGGTGAGAGGTAGCAATAGTGTCTGCTTCAACAACAGCGTACCTGACTTGATAGCGCTTACCGTCAGCATCTACTACAAAATCTTCTCGCCCTAGCTGAACCTCTGGAACATCGCTTGCATACGCAATAACCGGAGCGCCTTCAGTAAACGAGTGACTAAATCCAAGACGACCGTAATCGGGATTGGCGGCGATGGATTTCATTTGCGTCACCGAAGCCTTTGAAGAACGATCTCGGTTTTGCAAGACGTTCCCACTTTCTTTCATGGCAGCGGCCATCTTTTTCTCGCTTGCCGCCTTGAGTTCACTCACCCGATCTTGGGAAACAGAATCCACCGAAACAACAGGTTTTTGTTTATTATCAATCGCTGCCTTTACTGCCTGTTGAGTTTTATACCCAGCAGAAACCTGTTGGCCATTGTTGACGTCTACTGGCAAGTTAGCCGCATTTTCAATTTCAGTTGCACGTACTCTCGCCGCGTCAGCCTCAATAGGCCTAACTTGCCGAGAACTTCTGCCAGTAACAGCACCGGTAACACCACCAAATATCGCCGAAACAGCTGCGTTAGTAGGATCTGACCAATCATATTTTGAAGACTGTTTGAAGTTCATTGAGACTGTAGATCTACACGTGCCCGAAGCACCTGCTCCAGTACAGGAAACGAGACTTGTTCAGGTTCAGCCAAAGCGAGACATTCTGACACGGCTTGAATGTGAGCGCCTTCTCGGGTTTGTCTATGAGTTCCGCTATCTGCACAAACCCCACATGGACGCTATCTACGATTTGCTTAAAGCCGTCAAGTCTCCCCTAGCTCCTGGCTTCTGGGAACTCAAGGAAAGCTGGTCAATCGGGAACCTGGAGAGAGTGCTTGCCGCTCATGGGTACAAAGTACAAGACCTTGACTGCTACAAGCATCTAATGAACGCATAAAGTAAAGCCCCCTGATGGGGGCTTCATTGAACAATATCTTATTGTGTTGTTGGTTTATTATCTGAACTAGCATTCAAATTAACTTGTACTTGATTTTGGTAAACCTGCTGCCTGAGAGAAGATCTGACTTCCGATGCCAAATCTCTTTGTTCCCGAATGTTTTGGAATGTGTAATACTCTAAAAGCAAATATTGATCAAAAACTCCAAATTTAATGATGAAAAAAGTATTGAGTCACCAATATACATTTCTCCAAAAATAAGAGTTATCAGATTAAAATCGAGAGTGCTATATGCTAATAACGGAGTCAGTTATGGGAAAAATTATCTCTTTTATCAATATGAAAGGCGGAGTTGGAAAGACAACACTGAGTATTGGGATTGCTGATTATTTAGCGTCAATTAATAAAAAAATTTTGATCATCGATGCCGATCCTCAATTCAATGCGACACAAGCTCTTCTCGATCAATACAAAAAAACAAAATCAGACGATAATGAGGAGAATTTTTACACTAAGAAGATTTTGTCTGAGAGTAAAACGATTTACCGACTGTTCAAACCTGCTGTAAGCATATCAGAACGACAAGAAAATCCCAAAGCCTCTGAGTTAATAGTTCAACTTAAGAGTAATTTGGATATCCTATGTGGAGATTTAAGTCTAGTTCTTGTAAACAAAAGTGCTGATCACTCATTTATTCGAAAAATAAAAAATTTCATAGTTCACAATAAATTAAAAGATGTTTACGACTACATAATCATAGATTGTCCCCCTACCCTAACAATTTACACAGATAGCGCACTCTATGCTTCAGATTTTTACTTAATTCCCAACCGAATTGATCGCTATTCAATTGTTGGCATTGAATCTTTACAGCAAGCAGTGACAAATTTGATTGAGGAAGAAGATATTCCTCTCAGATGTTTAGGCTTGGTTTATACAATGGTTGAGAAAGACTCCGCAAAACAAACACAGATCAAAAATGATTTTGAATCTAAAAGAGCTGTCGGTGAGATTGATATCTTTTCTTCAAAAATGGGAATTGTAAAAAATATTCAATATGGGAAATCTGGTAGTAATCCTACCCTTTATCAACTATCTCGAGAAGATATAGAATCTATCGCGACAGAACTCATTAACAAAATTGAGCAGTGCGAAAAAGGAGACAATCAATGCGAACAAAGTTAATTTTATTTCGCAATGAATTAAAAAATAAAACTATTCCCAAATACAAGATGATCGGAATTGTCTCTGAACTTCTTTTATCAAGAGAAATCTTTCAGACCAATGCAGAGCTTGAGGGTTTTCTTGCGGATGTTTGTTCTCTTTATTTCAAATCTTATGTGTTTCGCTCTAGGACATTGCTCGTTGCGAGGACAATTCGTGAAATTTTAAACATTAAAGAAGATATGGATCTAAAAGTTCAACTGTACTATTTCATTCAACAATTGATTGAAAAATACAATGAAGAAGACAAATCAAAAAACCAATTTAATGGATGGATTGGAAAGGGAGTCTGAGCTTGTCCTACAAATGTTTATCCAATCAAGAGCTACTGCTCATAAAAACTGACTTCAAACGCTTCTCTACTCAAATAAAAACTTTGTCGGATAAGAATTTATTCAACTGTAGAGAAAAAGATCTCCATTTCTTTTTATTTATGGGAAAACATATCGTTTTTTACAAGTACCTTGCTCTACAAGATAAAGATCATTATTTTATTAACAGAATAATATCTGATATTTTCTACTTGATCCGTAGCTTCATATGTGGAGAGATCCGTTACGCATATCTTCATGAAAGATCTCTCATCGAGAATTTTATCCGTTTTATAACCTCGGGAAAACAGGAAACGTACTTTACTCATCGACTTGTAGAACAATTTAAAGAAAACACAAACATATCAGACTCTGACTTCAGCTTAATAATGTCAGAGTACACTACTGCTTGTGGGTGGACGGGACCCAAGTATCACAGGACAGCCTCTATAACCTAAAATTGTTATAGAG
>OBKR01003073.1_pt1 | contig 11201 bp, 9 predicted proteins | sample 1518991 | NCBI WGS metagenome assembly OBKR01 (sample SAMEA2452117, study PRJEB22498) | human gut metagenome | biome: human feces; feature: human gut; material: feces | place: Australia | collected 2012
TCGTGTATATAACATGAGTCCACTACTGTTAAAGGGTCATGAACGTTATTCGTCTTTACCATACGAAGTTCCTGCCCAGTTCTTTTATTATAAGATATGTAGTCAAAACCAGACGTTGTTGATATGTCAATTGACTTTAAAGGGTCTGACTGATTAGCGACTTTTAACATCGTCACCTCTATTTTATCATATAAAATTTGAAGATTTAGAGGAATACAATCTATTGATTTACTTACTTTCAGTCTAACTTTAGCAACTTGACGTGTTAGCTCCACCTCCCCAGAATAGACATCGCCACTCTTGTTAATCGTAGCTTTACCTGACATAAACAGGGGTTTCAATGTTTTATCGGCATTCCAAAAATCAATTTCTCCAACAATTGGAGCAGGAGGAGTTGATGAATTTGCAAAAACCTGAGCTTGTATACCAGTTACTCCTTCCAACAAAGTAACATCTACAGGGTAGGTTATACGTATTGTGGGATAACCCTTATCAGTAAATCCTGTCTCAGTCAATTCACTACCAGTAAACGTCTTTTCCAAATTCGTAGCTCCAACAGTTAGAGTGACATGTAATGATGTTATCAAATTTTCAGCATCTGACCCTTGTTCTGTTGCACGAGTCTGAGTGTAAGAAGGAGCGCCAGGAATTGTTACATTTAGGGTTACTAATCTTTCCTTCTCTTTATCTTCATCATCATGAGTAACTACTTCTTCTTGAGAACAAGCAACAAACAGAAATAAAAAAGATAATATGTAAAATATAACTTTATTCATAATGTGTATTTTTAAAATAGTGCTATTCTTATTTTATTCTTTCACACAACGGACAGAAAAACCAGCGGCTCTATCGCTGATAGAAGAAACTGAAGTACCGATATTATAAAAAGTTAGTATCTTATCCTGTTTGCTATCTATAACAGAAGACCAATAATAGCCATTAGAACCCACACCTGATATTGCCCCATTTCTGGATGCTCGACTTCCTGAGGCAGGATATAATATACCATTAACTAATAATCGTCCGATACCTGAAATGTCATAATCCCAAGGAAAGTTTGTATCAGTCCAATTTTCCCAAAGGCCAATAGTAGAAGTGTCAGGAATCTTCCATCCTTCAGGGCAAGGATCATAAATGGTTTTTACCTCTGACCACAATTCATCATTTTGTTTTCCTTCAACATTTGTATACCAATCTTTTGGAGGATTAGTATTAAAATAAAAAGTTGTCGGATTCTGAATGGCAGCAAGAAGATTATATTCTTGAGTAACAGACGCTTTTATGATAGAAGTAGTTCCAGTTTTATTATACAAAGTAGGTTCCCTATTCATCCAAATAATCGATGAAGGGAATGGGTCCTTACGTCCCCATTGATATAAAAGCCCATTTAGTTGATTAGCGTCATCTGTAAAAGATGAAACTAAAGCTCCTAGATTACGGTCCATAGTTAGAATTTCACCCATCTTTATAGTTTTTGGCTGCTCATCTGTTACCCAGATATGCCAACTCCAACGGTATGTTGAGTCTCCCGTCATCTTCATACCAATCAAAGCATTACCTTGTCTCCCCTTCTTTGTTAACACATTTATCTTTGCATGATCTTTGTTATCTGTAGTTGGAGAAGACATCAGACTAACCGTTGAAATAAGATCGGGAGTGTCCATCCATATAATTTCAGGAATCACTTCCAACTGATCGGGTATAGGCTTTGCATACTTCCATGCCCATATTTTATATACATTAGCAACGGGAATAGTTACAATGTTACCTGGAGAAACTATATAGCTATTTATCATATTATATATCCCCGGATGTATTTCCTGATTGTCTTCACTTTCTTTATTCCATGGCAAGGTAATTACCTCTATCTTTAAATCTTCTTCCTTACGAGTTAATGTAGCTTTAACTTTGTATATAGTATTAGCATTTATGGGTAATGGTTTAGTCAAATCACAAGTGCCATCAGCCGTCAATTCTGTTAGATAAGCTTTATATGTTTGGGGTATACTACCATCTATCAAAGCATCAATTTCCAATACTGGTATTTTTTTCCCATCAACATCTACAGAACTAGTTTCTTTTGTTCTTGGCATAGAATAATAGCTCTTACCTATTGATTTGTAATCGTTATTCACGACGACTCCAAGAGACGATTGAGTTATAGCCTCCGTTCCTGAAATACTTCCTCCCCATGCTGGAGTAGACTCAAATATTTTAGTCTGAACTGAATAGTTTGTGAATTTAATGTTAGTGATTGTGACTTTATTATTAAGGTCAGTAGCTTTTCTTAGTTCTAAGTCAATACGGGCAAACCGACGCGTAACCGGTATTGTAATTTCATTATTATTTTGAGCAACATTAAAATTACCAGAACCAGTCATCAATCCGCCATTAAGTTTCAAACCGCCATTTCTGAAAACAGTCTGATAATCGTTGGCATTGGTATAAATATCCAGTAGTTTTTCTTTGCCAATCCCTGTTACCCCGATAGCACTAATAATGCTTGCAGATGGATTCAAAATAACATATACGTCCTTTCTTCCGGCAGTTACTTTCCAAGTCTTATTTATGAGATTCGTCTCATTTACAATCTCGCCACCAGAAGTATACGGCATATTTACATATACATCACCTACATTCTCCAATTTACCATCAGTCTGATAAATAAGTACATAAGCTGTCTTTATAAGTTCTTCCCCTGACCCTTTTATTATATTTGCATCCCCCATAATTGAACGGGTTGACAAACTAAGAGTAACTTCTTTTGTTGAATAGGTCTGTTCCTGTTCTATTTCTTCTGTGCAGCTAATCCCGCACATTATGAAAAAAGCTGCAGAAAGAGCAACTATTGTATATCGATTCAATTTTATCATATCATAAAATTTTAATGGATATTCTAATTCATTTAAAACATTACTACCGCTTAGGAGTAATATCTGTATCTTCCCAATTTGGCACTGTAATTTTTATACCCAAATCAGCAAATTCAATAAGCATAGAAATTGTTATTTCATTCTTATCATCAATGGCGATTCCTTCAGTAAGCATAAAGTCTTTCAAATTAACAGAAGCCTTTATTTCTTTTGTTACCGGATTTATTATATCAATAACCACAGGATTATCGTCTGCAAAACGCAACACCTGAAAATATGCCGTACTTGCTATCAATTTTTCATCATAAGATATATTAGGCTGGTAAGTTGTTTGCATTGGCTGCCTATTCTCCATATCAAACCCATATTGAGGCATTAAATTTCTCACTTCAATTACAGGGTAAAGTTCTTTTTGTCCAGAAAGTCCTAAACCTTGAACAAATATTTCCATATTGATATGTGCCCCTTTAAAAAGTATTTCTCCACTTACAACACCGCTTTGAGGTACTGTAATATGATATTTACCATAGTACAAGTGATCATTTGTTGGAATTAACTTTCCCACTACGTTATAGTTAGGATGGTTAACGACAGCAGAATCGAACACGTCTAAATTACTAACCTTTGTATCTTCGAAAAGATTTCCCCAGCAAACGATTGTATACTCTCCTGGATTAAGGTTTAATTGAGTACCTTGAAATCTTATGAGGGCACTTTTATTTATTTCCTGCTTTATCACAAACTGCCCGCTTTTATCAAATACATACAGGTTCACGCCATCAATCATTTTGGCGAACATCCCTTCGTCATTGTTGTCGCCTGTATATTTGAAGGAGAGGAGAGCATTGAAAGCAGGAGGACAATCACTCAGATCTTCTTTAATACATCCGCTCATGGTCAATACTACAAGCAAGATTGATAATAGTCTTAGCAGATTCATATAATCTCTTTTTTTATGATTAATACCGGAGAGGTTATATCCTCTCCGATAAATAAAAATTCAGTTATTTATAACAATTAAATATTGGGAGTAATGTCGGTTGCTGACCATTTAGTTACAGTTACATTTACTTTCAAATCAAATTTATCCATTTCTGGTTCGGGGTCAACTGGAACAATAGGAGTATCAGGATCAGTTGGATTCTGTTTAAAGTTTGGAGTCAAAGAATTCAAATCTATTTTATAAATTTTAGCTGCAACTATTTCAGACAAAATATCATTCCCCTCGTTAAAGCTACGAATAGTCATAAAGTCATAACCAGCCATTGCAGTCTTCGAAGCATAGGCGGCTGCATCTTTATAAACTTTTACTTTAAGAATCACATGAGGAAGCTTTTTTTCAACCTGCGGGGTGGTAGACTCTGACGCTGGGGGGGTAACCTCTGCCTTTGCTGCAAACAAATGATATGCAGCAGCTTTTCCTGCAAGAACTCCTAAGTTATGATCCGCAGGAGTACCGGTATAAAATGAACCAGTTGCAGGAGATGCTATTTTGTCTGTAAATTTAATATCGTTTGTATTAGCCGTTGAGTATATAGCATCCCAAGCACTTCCTAACGAGTTTGGATTATATGTTAATTCATCATTACCTTTAGTATGCTTATAATTATTGATATAAACTTGCTCTACATCAACAGCATAAACTCCATTGACAGCCGGCGTAACCTGAATTGCACCTGAAATTTCAAAACGAGCAACAACCGGTTTAATCGTAACGGCTGCTTGATAAAGTTTGTGTCCATCGTTATTAGTTGCCGTTCCTGTTTTATCTATATCACCTTCACCAAATAAAGGTACAGCATCAAATTCGACTTGATAATCCTTAATCGCTGTTCCCGAATTATTACCATTAGCAACCACTTGTAGTTTTGCTGCTGTAGTTTTAACACCTTCGATAATAACACCGGTAGCGGAAGTCGCCTTTGTTATTTCATCAGCAGTTAACAAACGGCTATCCACCTGACTCCCAGAAGCATCCAACATAGTAAGAGTGAGTTTACTTATTGTTATCTCTCCTGTTGTACCAGGAGCTTGAATAGCTCTACTAATAGGATTTTCATACGATAATTTAAAACTCATTTTTGCATTAGAGTCATTGTCTATTGGCAAATTCTCATCATTGTTACAACTTGCCAATGCTGCAATTGCAAACATCGACAGAAAAAAAGATTTCATTTTCATTTTACAAAAAATTAAATTAATAAAAAATAAATACTGAATTTTTCTTTGAACTTATATAGGTAATTGTTTCACCTTTTATTCACGATTGTTTATTTGCGCCAACAAATATTTGCCAGGCTTGAACTTTACCGAACGACGTTGTTTAATAAGGGCTGGTTCTCCCGTCTTGGGATTTCTTGCCAAACGTTCTGATTGGTGTATAGGATGGAACGTACCAAATCCAATAATGGCTACACGTTCGTCATTAGTCATTGCCTCCCCTAATACCTGCAATAAAGCAGCGGTATACTCTGCTGTATGGGAATGAGGCTTTCCCATTACATCTGCAATTCGATTATTCAATTCTGTTTTGTTCATTGCGAAATAGACATTAAGTGATTATGTTATTTTCTCTTCTTTTGGTTTACCAAGAAATCATTTTCTCTTTTCTTCGCCAATTCTCCCAAATTGACACCGGCAGCTTCAACACCAGCATGTTGGGCTCTTCTGAAATATGCTTCAGCATTATCATAATCCCCTTCTAGCATAAGGAGTATACCCCGGCTATTCTGAGCCTCCCCTCTAGTAGTATTAACACGATCAAGGTACTTTTCAGCAGAAACGAGGTCTCCTCTTTCAATGGCAGAATTTGCAGCATTTAAGCTTGCTACATCATCATTGGGAAACATACGGACAGCTGTTTCAAAAACATCGTTAAACTCCTCACTTCCGGCAGGATATGAATTGGCAACCATATACATCTCATTCAAACTAAGTTGCTGAGGATGGCTTTTAATAATTTCTTTTCCTTCTTCAAGACTGAAATCCCTTACGGTATAATCAACGCTACAAACAGTGCGACGCAGTTTCGGATATAAGGCGGATAACATCTGACGGTAAGGCATCCCACCTGCGACATTGCGCATTCTCATTTCACAAGCATCCGTCGTGCCACACTGTCGAATAATATCCAGCAATTTATCTTTATCCTGCACGGAAGATTCAGACAGCAATTTTTCAAGTTCTTCCCAGTCTTCACCCACCCCTTCGGACTTTACAGAAATATCTCCCAAATCAATCTGAGAAATTAAATAGTTTTTCATAGAAAGAGCACGGGCATCGGACAAGCGTAAGTTCGATGCTACCGAACCTTCAGGAGAAGCATAACCTTTGAAAGTAAGTCCAGTGATCTTCACATTTCCATCTTCTTTCACTTCCCTTATCATCTTTTCGACCTTTTGTAATTCATCAGCATTACGATTCAACGAACCGATTACCGCCGCCGAACCGACCTTGAAATCCAAGAATACGTCTTTGATTTCTGCTCTTCTTTTTATCTGTTCGACGGCTGGAATGATATATGCAAGTTTAGGTTGGGGACTATAAACTTCTATCTGTTCTAGTTCTATAGACGGAAATATCTGATTCTGTACGGAAGACAAATTTGCACCACCGCATCCACATAAATCTTCTACCATATTAAGGTATGCATCATCCATCCATTCTTCATAAGGTACTTGCTGTATATAATGCAGCATAGCAGGCTCTCCTTTACGAACAACGGCGTAGGGCACAACTTCTCCGGAATTTTCATTAAGAGACTGCTTACGTTTATACACTTTGTTCCGATTTCTACCGTTTATAATGACGGGCGGGAAAGACATACGTCCTTTCGAACCTTCAAGAACGGGTATTAAAGACAATGATTTACGGGAGTCCAAATCAATATACCTGGTAGGTATGTCCAGTTCCATATTGAGCAACAAAGAATCGCCTTTTTGTCTCAATTCGGTAGCCTCAACGGATATTTTACCGTCATACACCAAGTGCTTCTGTTGAGCTAATCCCGGAGATACAGCAGCCACCATTATCAACCCTGTCAATGCCGTTGATAAAACTATTTTATTTACCATAATAATCTGTATTTAATCTGAGAACTATTTAATGATATTGCCGCCTTGGTGGGTCCAACATAGTTTTTATGACCAGAGCCAAGCTTCTCGCCACACTTTTTACATTTATACTTCGTATAATCCAAATAGGCATATCCTACACCTATGGAAGCCTCCAGATTCCATCGATTTCCCAATATCCATTGATAGCCATAAGTCAGGCCAGCGCCTACCAACCAACCTTCATAACGGTGATCCCGAATATTGGGATTCTCAATGCCAAACATCTTACCGTTCTTAAATCCCCAAGGAAGCATTCCTCCCCAATTGTATTGTCCACCATGGGCATGAATACCGAAGAAATGCCCATTGAACCTTTCGCACAACCAATAGCGCATCTCGGGCTGCACTAACCAATGTTTCATTTTTCGATTATCATTAAAAGTCCAAGGGTTAAAATTGCCGGAAACGTCCAAACTCCATTTAGGAGCAGTTCCAACTTCAACTCCCAAATTAAAAGTTGAGGTTGCGTCATACAATAAATTCGTCTTGACACCTATAGTTTGCGCATAACCTCTCATACAAAATAAAAGGGTCATACACAGCACTATTGAACATTCAAAAACTTTTCTCTTCACCATAATACTAGTTCTATTACTTGTTTAAAACTTACTTCTTAGCCTTAGCCATCCTTACTTATATTTTTAGCTACAAAAGATTAAAGATCCCCTCTCACAATATCCCTCTCTATTAATAGTAGAGAGGACAACTACAAGATGTATTACATAATGACTTGATTTGCAATACATTAATCCATATTATTGAAATATACAATGTTTCAGCACTTATTGATTATGAATAAACAAAACATAAAATTGAGTATAACATATTAGTATTTTGTTATTTAGCTATGCTTTACGCTGAAACAAATGCTGAAACATCAGCAGTTTAGTAGTGTAATGCATTAGCTATAAATTAAAAAAGTAAGCATTATGGAAGAAAGAACACAAAGAGGAGCTAAGTTGCTTCACCCTGAACAACACGTGTCGTGTAATCATTATAAATCAGATTACACCTCCCGTTTCAAGTATCTAAAATTATCAACAATGGATATTTTTCCACCTTTGAACACCTGTGATAATCACATTCTTTTTATTAGAGAAGGCAAAATTGTCATCAATTGTGGTTGCTTCAAAAATCGGGAATTCGTAGCAGGAGATATTATACTCCTACCTAGCTTTATTGCAAATAATATAACAATTATGGAATACAGCAGAATAATTATATCATCTTTCGATGTACCGATAGAAAGTTGTGACAAACTGTTGATAGATAAGTGTTGCAGCTTGATTACGCCAGAAGAATACGATTTCCTCCCACTGAGAATCAAGGATACTATGGGAAGTTTCATTGATCTTATAATAATTTACCTTGAAGATAAAATCAACTGTGAACATTTACATGAACTGAAACAAAAGGAAATGTTCTTCAATTTCAAATGGTACTATTCAGATAAAGAACAAGCAATACTATTTCATAATCTGTCAATAGCTACTTATGAATTCAAACGTACTATTCTTGGAAATTATCAGAATGTCTCCAATACAAACGAAATGGCACAGCTGCTGGGCATGAGCCGTAGGAAGTTTGAGATAAAATTCAAAGAGATGTTTGCAGATACATACGCTAATTGGGTGCTGAAACATATTAGCAATAAAATAGCATATAAAGCAGTAGAACCGGGAGTTACAGTCAACGATCTTATGGCTTGTGGTAACTTTAGTTCACCGACAGCCTTCAATAGATTCTGCCAGAAATATTTTGGATGTACACCGGGGAAACTAATAGAAAACAAAGGGGCTGTAAAACAGTGATATATGTTAAAATTCACGGCTGTGCGCAAAATGATAAGTTATTTGCGCAATATGTAAATCCGATATGGATATTTTTGCTTTTCTTTGCACCATGAAAAAAATTAAATAAACTCATTTCCTCTCTACTATTAATAGATGACAACAAAACAGAGTCTATTTTGTCCGCTTCAATTACAGAAACACTTTCACCTTCAGCAATAAGATATTGTTAAAATAACCACAACTACGTTATTGCAAAAATAGCCCTTAGATGCGGAAAAACAAATATATTTTAAAAAAAATCTGTTTAAAATCTATATTATACTTCTAAATCAGCCTTATGATTAAAATTATTCGTCATAGTTTGGTGACCTTCTCATTTATCACATGAAGCTCATGGGGACTTAATTCTCTTAAATATATCATAGTCATCTGTTCTGAAGAATGCCCCAAACCATCACTGATATAAGAAATAGGAGTTCCAATGCCTTTTGCATTGGTTGCCCATGAATGGCGTGCAACATAGATTGTCAAATTGGCCTTAATCCCAGCTCGTTTTCCAACAATCTTCAATTTCTTATTGATTTCTCCAGAAGCATTTCGATATTGATTATAGAGAGTAGATTTCTTGGTCGGATCAAGTATCGGAAAAATATATTCGCCAGGATTATCATACTTCTTGATCAGTGCCATAATAGCTTTCGTAATACACACTTGCATTAACTGATTCGTTTTGATACGCCGGTATATAATCACATCATTAATAATATCTGTCTTCTTTAAATTGACAATATCAACAAAAGGCATTCCACGTGTAAAGTAACTGAACATAAATAGATCTCTAGCCAAATCATACTTAGGATTGTCTGAAAGATCAACCACTGCTATTTTTCGTATCTCGTCTTTGCTTAAAGAACGTTTTAAGGTTTTATCCGTCTTTATAGATATTTCGGTAAAAGGATCTACAGACACAACTTTGAACCCTTCCTTTTTGGCACGATTATAAATAGTTCGAAAATTACGATAATAGAAAGCAACAGTGTTGTTTGAATCGCCCTTTTCTTCAAGATATTGTATATAATCTTCGAGAAATAGGAAATTGATCTCCATGAATTGTACCTTTTTGTTCCCTATAAATTTTTTCAATGAGTTCATTGTACTTTTATAAGCCGCAGCAGTTCCTTCCTTTTTCTTATCCTTTTTCTTTTGAATTTGAACTTCCATATAAGAGATCAAATCATTGTTGCATTTTACATTGCGATAACTACCAATGATATCATCAACAGTGAACAACTGGCGTCTTGTCTTCAGTTGGTTCACCAACTGCCAAATATCCGCTTGGGTTTCTTTTATCTGTTGATTATACAGGCTTATCTTATGATAAGTCAACTCACTGCCTTTAAAGTGGCAAATTTTCCCTTTGCCAGGATTAAATTCTCTCTCGAACAGCTTGATATCCGTATATATCAATTTCTTCTTCCTCTCATGGATTACTTGAAAAACCAATGGATATTTTCCACATTTCAATATCCGATCCTTGTTTAGCATTAATTTTACTGACGTCATAAAGTGAAATATTAATTTGAAGGTGCAAAATTACTGTATGTAGAAACAAGTAACATTACGCTACATGGGATAGTTAGAGCAAAAATGACAATCGATTTATTATTTTTGTTTTTTATTCACTTTACATTAAAAATTAAGTAAATTTTCAATTAAACACCTAATACATAAACAGATAAGAAAAAAAGAGAAGCCCTTCCATGCTTCCCAGCAGAGATAGGGCTAATTATCCAATAAATAGTCTATTTCAATTTACTTATTACCAAAATCAGCCGGGGATTCTCCCCACAGCTTTGTATCCCAATGCACAATAGAAATATGCTCTATTTTTGAAGTCATCATTTTCAAGAATATTTCGGCACGGTAAAGGTCGGTTACGGGCTTTCGAGAGGCTGTCTTTTTATTATTCACCCAAGTAATAGCAGTCAGGCTATCTGTATAGATAACGGGAGGTGAATAATTGTTTTCGATAATGTATTTGATAGCGGCAACAACGCCCAGGAACTCACCGATATTTACGGTCTTGTTCCCAAGCGTATGATGGAACAACTCTTTGCCTGTCGATAAGTCTACTGCACGGTAGGCAGTGACACCGTTCCAGGCAGAGTGCGCTCCATCTGTCGCTATCCCAACGGAAGGACGATCATTCAACATTATAACCGTCGTCCTTCATCCGGTGCAAAAGTTCCTGTGCCCGGTCGAGGAAGTCAGAAATAACTCCATCGGCATTTGATATATCTTCACGAGCATTTAATACTTCGAGTACGCCCGGCAATGTGCGGCTGGACTCTGATTTACCGTGGATAGGGTCGAAATATATACTCTTCAACCCAAAACGAACAACTACTTTATACTCTTTG
>OBKR01003084.1_pt1 | contig 11171 bp, 3 predicted proteins | sample 1518991 | NCBI WGS metagenome assembly OBKR01 (sample SAMEA2452117, study PRJEB22498) | human gut metagenome | biome: human feces; feature: human gut; material: feces | place: Australia | collected 2012
ATACGAGGGCAGCGTATCCCGGGAAAGGTAACGCATGATCTGTTTTAACTGAGTGGTTTTGGGATAGTCCGAAACCCAGCTGAAGGGATAGTAGCCGCCTATACAGACGCGACCCCCGTTGTCGTTTTCATAGAGGCCCGTGCAACAGTCCGCGAGGACGTTGCCGTGATAATCTTCCGTTCGGGAGAGGGGAATTGTTCCGGGAGCGGTAGAGATAATCCCGAAGGAATCGCCCGGATGAAAAGCCTGGCGGCAATTCCGGATCCCGCCGCTGATGCCGCGGTTGAGCGGATGATCGGTGTAAACTTCTCGCGCGTCGGTCGGAACGGGCGCGGTCGCCGCAAACCCCGTCAGCCGGCCGAAACCGTGAGCGTTCAGGAAGTTAAGAGCGGATACATCGGCATAAACGCCCTTTGAAAGGACGGAAAGAATTTCTTGCTCTGTCCACGCCAGCGTATCCTGTCCCGTCAGGATGGTGACGACTGCATTCTCTGAGCGGTAGCACTGGGGAAGTCCGAAATCGAACAATTCATGCGCAAAATTTGCGTATATGACCGCATCGCCGTTGATGAAAGAACCGGCGGGAAGTGCCAGCTGAGAATGAATGCACCAGCCGGTGCAGATGCCTGCCGGCTGTTTCCCTGCGATTTTTTCGGCCAGGAGAGCGCTGAATTTCATCGTTTTGGCAATCGTGCGGAGATGTGGCTCGGCTGTCGCGATCGGCTCGCCCGATTCGGAAGGAAAAATGTTGAACGCTGCGCCAGTGCAGCCGCAGGTCATGTACCAGGCCGCTTCAAACGTGGTGGAAACGGGAGTCTTTTTGATCGTTTGATAAGGGAAATTCTCAATTTCCGACTGAATCGGAGTGACATACGGCGGAAGATATGCGGTTTGCCGGCCGATCGTTTCCGCTTTGTAGAAAAATTCGTCGAAAATATAGTCCGTATAACATCCTCCGCCCGGTCTCCACATAATCGGATATTTGCCATGCTCCGAGAGCGCGTCGGCAAACTGTGCAAACGCATATCCCTCCATGTAGCGCTCCCCGGTCATAAATCCCAGCTGAATGTCCGGATTGATTTTCCGGACGGTTTGCGAAATTATGCGGAACAGCCCGCAGATCGATTCGGTGTTGTGATCCAGCCAGGCTCTGCGAAGGCGGACATTTTCTTCGTTCAGCGCGGTTGTAAGCGTTTCCCGGGTAAAAAAGGTATGATTTTTCGCGTTGAATTTCTGAACGCATTTTTCGCAGAAACAGCCGTTGCCGACCGGCCAGTGTCCCAGCCGAACATCGTCGTCGATCCAGATAAAATCCGGTCTGGCACCGGCAAGTATCTCATATACGGGGCGAACGTATTCTTCGAGAAAACGGTTGTCGTTCATGCAGTAGCTGCCTTTGCAGACTTTTCCGTCCCATCCCGTCATATGCGTATAGGGCTCCTGTAAGCTGTATTCCAGGTCTTCTTCATGATGACCGATGGTGGCGAGGATATTGATGCCCGCAACAAAGCCCTTTTCCCGGAGCCGCTCCATTCTTTCGCGCATGATTTCAGCGCGGATTTTGGTTTCTTTGAGGGTCAGAGGCGCGTGGGTCGCAGAGGTAAACAGCGCGACCTGGCGGAAACAGCCGGAATATTTTTCCAGAAGTGACATCAGCTCGGAAAATCTTTCGGGGTAGAACCAATTTTCATATGCAATTCTTACAGAATGAATGCCGTCCGGGGTGCTCATGAATCGATCTCCTTATAAAAATAGATTTTCGCTTTGCGTTTTTCGGGGATTTCCAAAGTCAGCCCTCGGGTGGAAAGCTGTTTTCCGGAAAGTTTAAATTCTCCGCCGTCCGCATCAGTGAATAAATACCTGCTTGCCTTGTTTAATCCGCGAAGGAAAAAGGTCGCCCGTTCGTAAGGGGAGTTCTCGCGGCGGAAAATCTGTAAAATTCCGTCTTTTTGTGCCGGGCGGTGAAACTGGATCGCTGCCCAGATATCTGAATTTTCGCTGGATTGCGTCAGGGGATAGCAGTCTTCCGAAAAATAGGGGCGTACCTTTAAATATTCTTCGATATATTTTTTGAGGAAGGCAATTTTATCCGGAGTGTCACAGAAGGGTTCGTTTTCCGAAAAGAAATAATTTGCATTCAATGCAGAATCGTAAGCGCTTCTGATCCGATATTCTTCATAGAGTCTGCCCGTGCCCGTTCCGGAATAGGGCAGCCACTGATTAAAGGAAAAATGATGGCACTGGGCGTGTGTGACTTCGTAATTTGCGGGACATTGGATGTCGCTTCGCCACAGCGGTACGCTGCGCCGGAGCGTTTCGATGTCAATCCGCCTGCCGCCCGAAGCGCAGTTGTCGATGAGCAATCGGGGATACTTTTTCAGCAAAGTGTCCCAAAGGCGGTAAAGTCCGGTGATATGTTTGATTTCGGTGATTCCCTGTCGGTCAGGTGAATCGTTTTTTCGCCATAAATCCAGCGGTTCAAAATTGAAATCCCATCTGAGACAATCGATTTTCAGTTCGTCGATGACGGATGAAAGCGTTTCAAAACAGCAGGTCCATGCCTCCTGATTTCCGAGATTCAGCAGTGTATGGTCGCTTTCTCCCGGCTTCGGATTGGGCAGGAACCAGTCCGGATGCGCTGTCGCGACCGGCGTGCTTCTGATCACGCGTTCGGGTTCGAACCAAAGCAGGAATTTCAGTCCGGCTTTGTGCAACGCTTCCGACACGTCTTTCAATCCGCGCGGATGAATGTGCGGGCTTACGACCCAATCGCCCGTATGCAGGCTCCAGTCGCTTTCAAATTCGTTTGAAGACGGCTTTGCGCTTTGTCCGTACCAGCCGGCGTCCATCCACAGATACTCAAAGGGAAGATGAAATTTTTTTATGGCGTCGATCCGGTCACATACTGCCTGCGAGCTCATGCCTCCCCACACCGAAGCGCACAAAGGCGCGTATTTTTTCCGCCCTTCCCTGCCGATTAGAGAGAAGTGATTTTTGACCAGCCGTCTCCATTGATTCTGCGAATCAGTCACATCGCCGGTATAAGGGAGGACGACGACAGAGGAAGTGCGTATCTTTTCGCCCGGCAGCAGACGGAAGCGTGTATCGGCGATTTTGGAACGGAATGTCACCGAATCTTTCGTTCTTCCGATCTCGCAGTACCATTGTCCGGTCCAGCCGATCGCAAAGAGGTAACCCTTTCCGTTTTTATGCACGTTGAAAAAGGGCGCGTTGCCCTGACTGGATCTGCCGCAGTGAGAAGAATATGCTTTTACTTCCCCCGGAAAGATATTCAGCCAGGGGCTTTCCTGTACGAAAAATTCCTGCGGGAAATAATTGGAACCGCTTGGGGCGTAAACCCTGGTGGAAGTTTTGAAATCGGGGAGATACGCTCCCGGTTTTCGCGGCTGTTCCGATTCCAGCGGAAAGGAGCAGTCACAGTCCCATAAGTCCGTGAGTATTTCGCTGGAATCCTTCGCGGTGTTTTCAAAATAGTTGCACCATTCATAGGCGCCGCACTCGTATTTCCGGGCGACATTGGTCACTTTCAGTCCGTTTTCAAAAAGATATACCGTCGTCAGCACATTGCCTTCTTGGGTGATTTCCGTTCGATACGCTTTTTCCCATGCAATGTCTGTGCCTATGCTGAAAGAAAAACGCCTGTTGTTTTTCAGAAAATTCATCTTTTCGCTCCTTGGTGTTTCAGACCCCATAAAAACAGCGGGAAGATTTTTCGGTTTTATTATAGGTAGTTTTTTGTGGCTTGTCAAGGTCATCGGTCAAAAAAATTGACAGGGACAAAGAATAAACCTCGTTTTTTTATTTATATGTATATTATGATAATGTTTATTTTTAATTGGTTTCCCTGGCGGTATTGACAAATACCGCTTCCGGTGTTACAATAGCGAAAACTCTGGATTTTTCGGAGGGAATTTTGGCGGGATAAAATCGGTACGCTGAAATATCGGAGAATAAGGAGTTCAGAAGAGGAAAACGGGAGGGGTTCGGCAAAATATGAAACAACGGGCAGGGGAAATCAAAAGAAGAAATATTCCGTTTCGGCTTGAGGAGGAGGCTTTTCTGGCTCTTGTGTCCCGCGTGACCGATGGGAAGTACCGGGATCGGGTCAGAATCCGGCAGTTGGAGAGCGAAAGCGGATTTGACGAATATCGCTGCAAAGCGGAGGAGAACGTGCTGACGATTTTTGCGACGAGCGGAGTGGCAGGCGCAGTGGCGTTCAATCAATATCTTCAAAAATATTGCGGATATTATTACGGGATTCTGACCCGGTCGGGAACGCTTCCGGACAGATTGCCGGATACCAAAGGAGAAATTTGCGAAAAAAGTGTGTTTCACTATCGGTATGCATTCAATTATTGCACATTCGGGTATTCGTATGCTTTCAACGATTGGCGGGATTGGGAACGGGTCACCGATTATTTGATTTTGTCCGGATATAATCTTGTGCTCAATCCGATCGGAAATGAGTGTGTATGGGTGAAACTGTTGCAAGAATATGGCTATTCTCTGTCTGAGGCCTTGTCATACATATCCGCTCCCAATTATCTGCCGTGGCAATGGATGATGAATCTGTCGGCTTTTGAAAGCTGCATTTTTCCGGAATGGCTTAACGAACAGCAGGACATTGCGAGAAAATTCAACGCAAAGCTGAAAGCATTCGGAATGAGTGCCGTGATGCCTGGGTATTGCGGCGCCGTTCCCGACGATTTTTACAAAAGACAAAAAGATGTGAAAGTGATTCTACAAGGGGAGTGGTCAGGGTTTTGCCGACCCTCCATTTTAAGCCACGAAAACAAATTGTTCGCTTCGTTGGCCGTGCGATATTATCAGTTGCAGCGGGAATTGCTGGATTCCGGCGAGATGCATTATTATTCCGCGGATCCTTTTCACGAAGGCGGAGAAAAAAGCGGTATCGATCTGAAAGAATACGCCCGGAGCGTATATGCGGCCATGCGGGCGGCGGACGAAAAAGCGGTGTGGGTGTTTCAGGGCTGGCAGTCGAATCCGGACAGGACGTTGTTATCGGCACTGTCCAAAGAGGATGTTTTGATCCTGAATCTGCACGGTGATTGCGAGCCGGACGGTGGGGACGACTTTCTGGGGTATCCGCATATTTATTGCGTGGTGAATAATTTCGGGGGGGAATATGCGATGCGGGGAAGTGCGGTACGCACTTACCTGGTACCTCATTCCATGGCAAAAAGTGAGGAGAGTTCCTGCGTGGGGATAGGGAGTATGCCTGAAGGGGTGGAGTGCGACGAGATTCTGTTTGATATTATTTCCGAAGTATCCGTAAAGGAAAACCTCGTTCCGGTTCATGAATTTTTATCGGAATACGCATACGCAAGGTATGGGGTTGCTCATTCCGACCTCACAGAGGCGCAGGAGATTGCGTTTGAAAAGGTATACACCGAAGACAGTGTATGTTATTGTCACGAATCGGGCCTGATGGCATATCCGACGCCTGAAGTCAACCGGGTCTGCTATTGGGCGGGAGCGGCGGCGGAAGAGGATAATTCACATCTTGCGCGGATGGTGTCTCTCTTATTGAATCATTGGGAAGAGTGCAAAACCCGCGAAAGTTACCGTACGGATGTGGTTGCGATTTGTCGGCAACTGACGGCCAATGAATCCTGGAAACATATTTATGCGTTGAACAGAGCTCGAAAATCCGGAGAGGAAGAGAGTTTCCGACGTCATGCTGAGGCGCTTTTGAATATGTTTTCTTTGCAGGAGGCCCTCGTCGATTGCGACGAAAAACTCAGTTTGCAGAATTATCTGGAAAAAGCTCGGCGCCGCGGAAACAACGAACGGGAAAAAATAGCATTTGAACGGAATGCGAAACGCTTGATTACGCTTTGGAGCAAATCGGTTGAAGGGGCAACTCTGCACGATTATTCCCCGCGGGAATACGGGGATATGCTACGTCTTTTTTATAAGCCGAGGTGGGTGGTGTACTTTGAAAATGCCATCCGTGAAATGAGGGGAGAACCTGTAAAACCTTACGACCGATATGCCGTTGAAACTGAGTTTATCGAGAGAAAAACGCCTGTAGAACGGAAGAACATCGGGGATTTGTATCGCGCAGCAAGAAATATTCTGGACGCGTATGAGTCTGGGACCTTATAACTTCTGCAAGAATTATGCTCAAAGGGGGGTGCAGAGTTAAATCTACTATAATAAACCTTATAACATTCCTTATTAAAGAAATTGTATATGGTTTATTTTTTATCCGGGATGGATTCTTTCGGAATCGTATTGACAAGGTTTTGACAAATAATTATAATGAAACATAGAAAATCGGGAATGAAAAAGGCAGCGAACCGCGCGGCAACTGTTCCCTGAAAGGCGGGTGTAAAACTTATGAAACCATTGAAAATGAGGGCGGATGTATTTGTCCTGGACGTGTTGAATGCGAAGAGAAGAAAGACGGAAATTCCTATACAGCTGTTTTATAAAAAGAGCCCCTATCAGATCAAGGGAAATATTCCTACGGCGGAGGGAATGGTTCCGTTGGAAGGGAATCGTTGGCGCGGCGAGGCGCACGAACATATATGGCTGAGGGCGGAAGTCTGTGTTCCGTCGCTCGGCAGATATGAGCGCGCCGAATTTTTTTTGGACACGGGGGACCGGAATCTGCTTTATCATCCGCAGATGCTAGTTTATATAGACGGAAAGATTATCTGCGCTCTGGATACACAGCATAAAAACGTGGTGCTGGACCGGGCAGGAAAGATAGAAATTTTTGTCTGTGCGTACAGTAACTGCGAACGCGATTTTGATATGGAGCTGTGCGCGAATCTGGTGATAACGGATACCAATACGGAGGAACTGTATTACGATCTGCTGGCTCCGTTACAGGTGATGGATTATTCAAAAGAAGACACCAGGGAATACGCGGAAACGCTTCGGCTCGTTAACGAATCCATTTCTTTGGTCGATTTGCGTGAACCGTATTCGGAAAGTTATGAAAAATCGGTGGAGGCGGCAAAAAGGTACATACGGGAAAATCTCTACGGAAAGGTTTCGGGCGATTACGGCACGGTGGTGGGAATCGGACATACGCATATTGACATCGCCTGGTTATGGAGATATAAACAGACTCGGGAAAAAGCCGTGCGCTCTTTTGCGACCGTGCTGTATCTGATGGACAGATATCCCGAGTATAAATTCATGTCCTCTCAGGCGATTTTGTATAAAATCGTAAAGGAAGAGGCGCCCGAGCTCTACGAAAAAATCCGGCAGCGGGTGCGGGAAGGAAGATGGGAAGTGGAGGGCGGAATGTGGCTGGAAGCCGATTGCAATCTCACTTCCGGAGAGAGCCTTGTCCGTCAGATTCTATTCGGAAAGAGATTTTTCAAGGAAGAATTCGGAGTGGACAGCAAAATTCTGTGGCTTCCCGACGTATTCGGCTATTCGGCCTCGCTGCCGCAGATTCTGAAAAAAAGCGGCATCGATACATTTGTCACCAGCAAAATCAGCTGGAATGACACCAATCAGATTCCGTTTGACACTTTTTCGTGGAAGGGAATTGACGGGACGGAGATATTTTCGTATTTTCTTACGGCGCAGGAAAAAGTCCCGGGTAAAGAACCGGCCCGGTTTACGACGTATAACGCAAATGCGGAGATGCAGACTCTGGCGGGAACCTGGGAAAGATATCAGCAGAAGGACCTGAACGACGAAGCGCTTCTCACGTTCGGCTGGGGGGACGGAGGCGGCGGGCCGACGTCCGATATGTTGGAAAAGCTGATGAGGTCGAACCGGGGGCTTCCGGGCTGTCCGAAGACGAAAATCGATACGGCGACGTCGTTTATCGAACATTTGAAAAAGAATGCCGGGAAAGGAAGGATTCCGCAGCTGAACGGGGAGTTGTATCTGGAATTTCACAGAGGCACCTATACCAGCGTCGCCAAGGTGAAGAGGAACAACAGAAAAGCGGAATTCAAATTGCAGAATACGGAATGGCTATCCTCTCTGGCGGAATCCTGCTGCGGTTTGCGGTATCCGAAAAAAACGTTGGACGAATGTTGGGAAACGGTTTTGACCAATCAGTTTCACGATGTGCTTCCCGGGAGTGCCATTCCCGAAGTGTATGCTGATACGGATGTCGATTATGCGCGGGTAAACGGTGCGCTTGACGAAATTTGTGAACAGGCGCTCGGTGCAATCTCCGCCCGGGTAAAAACCGATAAAAAATATCTCGTGTTCAATCCCAATTCTTTCGCCGCCGATGAGGTGGTGCAAAGGCCGGACGGCGGATTTGTGCTTGTTCAAAACATCCCCCCCAAGGGATTTTTCGCGTCTGATCTTTCCGCGGCTCCCACGTCCGTTTATGCAGATCTCAATACGCTGGAAAACGAATATTACCGCATAGAGCTGGATGAAAACGGCGACATCACCCGTCTGTACGACAAAGAGAGCGAGCGGGAGATACTCGTCGCCGGAGGAAAGGGGAATGTGCTGGAAGTGCACGAGGACCTTCCGCCGTCCTATCTTGACAACTGGGATATCAAGGCTTATCATGGGGAAAAAATATGGCGGATGCAGTTGACTGGAAAGGAGATTGTCCGTCAAGGGAACCGGAACGGGATAAAACTTTATAAAAAATTTGACAAATCAACGCTTGTTCAGACTATTTTTATGTATGACGGAGTAAAGCGCATCGATTTTGAAACGGAAGCCGACTGGCAAAACGATCACGTTTGTCTGAAAGTGGATTTCCCCGTGGAGCTGAACGTAAAAAGTGCGACTTACAATATCCAGTTCGGCAATGTGGAACGCCCCACGACCCGAAACAACAGCTGGGAAGAAGCCAAGTTTGAGGTGTGCGGTCAAAAATTTGCCGACATATCCGAAAGCGATTATGGCGTGTGCCTGATGAACGACTGTAAATACGGGTATGAGATTCTGGGTGCAGATATGCGCCTGACGCTGTTGCGTACGCCCACTTATCCCAATACCAAAGGGGAAAAGGGCAGGCATGTCTTTACTTATGCCTTATATCCGCATAAAAACAGCCTGGGCAATTCTGATGCGGTGCAACAGGCGTATCTTTTGAATAACCCGCCGTTTGTGCGGGAAATCACGGAAAAAGCGGAAAAGAAAGGGTTGCCGGAGAGATTTTCGTACGTACAGGTAAGCGATGACCGCGTAATTGCCGAAACCGTCAAAAAATCCGAGGACGGTAGGGGATATGTGTTCCGGCTGTATGAAAGCACCAATGCCCGCGTGAAGGCGAGGCTGAAATTCGCAAGCAATGTCGGAAAACTCTGGCTGTGCGATCTGATGGAAAACAGAACGCTGGCCCTGCCGTCCGAAAACGGCGAGGCGGAACTGATTTTTGCGCCCTATGAAGTAAAGACTCTGATTGTCGAAGAATAGGAGCAGGGGAGCGTAGAGAGGGATCAATATGCTGAAACGGTACTTTGAGCAGACAGAAAGCGTCAATGCACTGCCGCCGAGAAGTTATTATATTCCTTTCGGGCAGAGTCAGACGTATTCGGAGAGAAGGGAGGACAGCGAAGAATTTTTTTCCCTTTGCGGACCTTGGAAAATCCGGGCGTTTGAAAGCGTTTCGGACGTTCCCGACGATTTTTGGTCAGTTGCGCCTGCGGCGGAAATAGAGGTGCCCTCCTGCGTACAATTTTACGGGTATGATCGGTTTCAGTACCTGAACGTGAAATATCCCTTTCCGTATCAGCCTCCGTTTGTTCCCAACAAAAATCCCTGCTATCATTATCAAAGGCAATTTACGTTGCCCGGAGGCAGCGGAAAGACTTATTTGCTGTTTGAGGGCGCAGACAGTTGTTTTTATGTGTATGTAAACGGAAAATTTATCGGTTTTTTCTCGTGTCCGCATGCTGTTTCCGAATTTGACGTGACGGAGTCGGTTGCGGAAGGAATCAATACGATCGACGTGTTGGTGTTGAAGTGGGGCGCGGGGTCCTATCTCGAATGTCAGGATAAATGGCGGCTTACGGGAATTTTCCGGGAAGTTTATCTTTTGCGCCGACCTTATGGGCATGTACGCGATTACCGTATCAGAACGGACAGGAACGGGCGGTTTGAGTTCACTCCATTCGGAGCGGATACGGAGATAGAATTTGCGGGGGAAAATTTTTCGGTCAAAGACGGGGAAACCTGTGTCTTGCGACTGGAAAATCCTGTTTGTTGGAGCGCGGAAACTCCGCATTTGTACCCTTTGGCAATCCGTGCGGCGGGTGAGGTGATTTACGAACAGGTGGGGTTCTGCACTTCGGAGGTTAAGGGGGGCAGGTATCTGTTTAACGGAAAGGCGATCAAGCTGAAAGGCATCAACCGGCACGATTTTCATCCGGATAAGGGCGCGGCGGTTTCGCTGAAAGATGTGGAGCGCGATCTCAAACTGATGAAAAGCCTCAACATCAATGCAATCCGTACCTCGCACTATCCGGCGATGCCCGAATTTTATCGTCTGTGCGACCGGATGGGGTTTTATGTGATGAGCGAAAGCGATGTGGAATCGCACGGCGTACTGGAACGCTACACCGATCGCTCGAAATGCAATTTCAACGAAATCGCCGACAATCCGCTTTTTGCGCATGCCATTGCGGAGCGTCAACGGTATAATGTCCTTTCACAGATCAATCGTCCCTGTGTGGCGATCTGGTCGCTCGGAAATGAGTCGGGCTGGGGCGAAAATTTCCGCCGCGCGGCCGATTGGATACGCTCGGCGGATTCCCGGCCCATTCACTATGAGGCGGTGATCAGCTGCCGGGAGGATTATTATACCGACAAAGTGGACTTTATCAGCCGCATGTACCCGCCGTATGAATGGCTGAAAGAGGATTTTTTGAAAGATGAAAAGGAAACGCGTCCTTGTGTATTGTGCGAATACAGTCATGCCATGGGAAACGGCCCCGGGGATTTGGCGATGTACTGGGATATCTTCCGTACCTCGGAACGCTTCGCCGGCGGATTTGTCTGGGAATGGGCAGATCACGGTATTCGGACGGAAGCCGGCTTTTTATACGGAGGAGATTTCGGAGAATCCCCGCACGACGGGAATTTTTGCATCGACGGAATCGTTTCCCCGGACCGGGAGTTTGACGGAGGTACGCTGGAACTTAAAAAGGCATACGAGCCGGTCGCTTTCCGGGAAACGGACG
>OBKR01003088.1_pt1 | contig 11153 bp, 10 predicted proteins | sample 1518991 | NCBI WGS metagenome assembly OBKR01 (sample SAMEA2452117, study PRJEB22498) | human gut metagenome | biome: human feces; feature: human gut; material: feces | place: Australia | collected 2012
GCTATAAACTTAAGCAAAAAAAAAGATAAAACAAATTATTTGCTTATCTTTTTTTCTTGAATATATAAAATCTATTAATGACCTTTATATCACCTCGATAGCAGAAGCAGGTACCCACCCGACTTTTCCATCTTCCAGTCGAATTTCTTTCCATTCTTTCATAGAGTTGTCTTTGACACTTACCTTTCTCCCTTCATGGAGAATAAACAAGCTAGTCCCACTCTCACTTGGAGTACTTCGTACTGTTACACTCGGATTCATTACTATCGCCTCACTTCGATTAACCAAATGCTCTTTTTGTTGCGAAGCAAAAAGATTAGAGCAAACAGTGACAATCAGCAAAATGATTCCTGATATGAATCCTATTTTCTTTAACATAATCTGTTTGGAGAATATAAAGAAATAGAAAGCGATAATCAATAGAATAAAGGAGACAATACCCCATGTGGCCCATGCATCTACACTCATACTATTTGTCAGAGATTTGATCCATGAAACAAAGAATACTTCAGGAACAGGTTCAACCTTATCTATTGTTTTTGCACGTGCCACTTCAAGATTAGCACGGATGTCACCATTTCCTGGTTGTAATAGCAGAGCACGCTCATAATTTAAAACAGCTTTCGCTATCTCCCCTATTTTATAATAACTATTTCCCAGATTGTAATAGACGTCGGCAGCTTCTCCATTTTTCAGTAATGCTTCATATATCTGAATAGCTGCTGCATAATCTTCTTTTATATATGCGGAATCTCCTTCAGCTTTTGTTGCATCTTCCAGTGTATTACTGGAAAATGTGGTATGCGAAGCGTGGATAGAATCAACTCCATTCGTTTGTCTAGTATCAATGCTTAACGAATCTTGTCCGAAACAAGTAAGCGACATTGATAATAATATAAAAAATAATATCCTTTTCATGACATAATCTCTTCTGGGTTAATGTTTTATTGAATTCTCCATTTTGCTTATTACTTCTATTGAAGAAGAATAAACTTTATCCATAGCTTGATTCTCATCACCTGGAGCAAACCGTGCAAATTCACAATCATTCAATGCATTCAGGAATTCTTTGATTAGTTCCTCATTTACTCCGTGATTTCTTAGTTTCTCTTCAATATTATCTTTAGATAAACGAGATACCGGAATATTCAGTTTGTCACTTATATATCCCCACAATGCCTTTAATACCTCATCGTAGAAAGCATCTTTTTTATTTTCGGAGAGTAATTTTCCTGCAAGCTTCATACGCTTCGTTGCCACTTTATTTGCTTTCTTCGTACGCATTTTAGCAACATTTGCATTTTCAGCAGCTTGCTTACGATAAATAATAAAGAAAATAATAAAGGCAAGAGCCGGAATGATATAGAATAGCCAATATGTCATTGAACCATAGAAGAAACTTCCTTTAGGCTGGAGAGTAACTTCGTTTTGTTTGATGTAACGGATGTCTTCACCTAATACTTTCAAGTCCTCTTTATTCGTGAAGTTAGCAATTACTTGATCCGCATTACCTGCACCTTTCTCAACATTTACTACATAATCTTCTGTTTTCAGTGTTTTGTAAGACTTGGAGCGAATATCAAAATAGCTGAAAGATACTCCCGGAATCTTATATGTTCCGGCATGTCTCGGAATTGCTAAATATTCAATAACTTTATTGCCTGTGAGTCCTTCCCGGGTTAATCTGACTTGATTGTCTACTTTGGGATCATATACTTCAAAATCATCCGGGAATTTAATTTCCGGATTAGAAATCAACTTCAGGTTACCTGTACCGGATATTACCAGTTTAATAGTAATAGCATCATTGGTTTTCAGTTCCTTACTGTTGATAGAAGAAGATATATTGAACTCTCCCACTCCACCTGAAAAATCTGCAGGTTTACCCGTAGGAAGCGGATTGACATTTATTGCTATCTTAGGAGTGGAAATATTTTTTTTAATTTCAATGACATTACTTCCTCCATTGAAGAAGGCATCAAAAGGATCATCTGATTGCACAGGTTTTCCGATAGTCATCTGGAACTGTGCCGGATCAATATATAGCTTTCCTGATTGTTGCGGGAAGAGAACAAACTGGCGATAAACCGTTGTATAGTAATTACGTCCCTGATAATGCTCCGGAGTCCATCTTGCATTGGTTGTCATTTCTATTTCTTGAGAATGGAAACCTTTAAAGTCGGGCAATTTCGCATTATTAAGTTGTAAGTTGGATTCTCTGGTGTATATTTTATAGGTCAGGACAAAAGCCTCCTGTTCATACACATTTGTTTTACTGGCACTTGCCATAATAAAAAGGTCCTGATTAGAGACACTTGTACCAGATGAGGAATGTATAGAACCACTACTACTATTATTTTGTCCGCTATTGCCACCTTGATCTTGTGGCAATACTTTAATCTTTACTGAGTTTGCCACCATTTGGTCACCATCGGCAATAATGGAGGCACCGGGTATTGTGTATTCTCCGGCATTATTAGCCATTAATATGTATGTAAATGTAATACTACTAGTAGATGTAACATTACCATTCACTATTTGAGTACTACTTTGTTGTGATCGGCTTGGACCCATCAATACATCAAAACCTTTGATTGATGGTGCCCGAAAATCTTTCACTTTTTGTGTAGTTACAATATACGACAGCCTGAATTGTTCGCCTACTACCACTGCATCAGGAGCAGAAGCAGTAAAAGACACCTTATCAGCAAACACATGAGTGCTATATGCTATCAATGCCATCAATATAATAATCAGTTTTTTCATTGCTTATGAAATTTATATCATCAACTTTATATTACCAATCTTTTTCCAAGCGACCGCCTTGCATAACTTTTTGTTGCTTCTTCACTTTATCCTGCACATCTTTCTCGTCCTGCATGACAGAATTCAGTAATTGTTCAGCATTTTCCTTTGACATCTGATTATCTTGTTTCTTTTCAGATTTCGGTGGTTGCTGCTGATCTTTCTTTTCATCTTGTTTCTGATCCTTCTGTTTGTCTTTATTCTGGTCCTGTTTCTGATCTTGTTTTTGCTGATCTTTGTTTTGGTCCTGATTTTGATCTTGATTCTGTTGATTTTGTTGGTCTTTCAGCATTTTCTGTGCAAGAGCCAAATTGTACCGGGTTTCATGATCGGTAGGATTATTACGCAGTGACATTTTATATGCATCTACAGCTTTGGCATAGTCTTTACCAGCCTGGAAAATTACTCCCATATTGTGATAAATATGGGCGAGTTTCATTTTATCTTTTTCTATTTTGCTGGCCGATACATATTGTTCCATGGCATCCTGAAACTTTTGCTGTTGCGAAAGGGTATTTCCCAGATTATACATGGATACCGTAGACTTGGGATTAGCTTCCAAGGCCTTCCGGTAGTTCACCTCTGCATCAACAAATACGCTATCATTAAACAGACGGTTTCCCTTACGGATATAGTCGCGTTCTGCTTTCTGAGCCGATACACCAGCTGCCGCTAACAGAAATACAGCGAATAGAATATATTTACTTTTTAACATACGTATAACTATTTCTTATTAGAAAACAGGTGAATGTTCTTAAATAAAGGATTTTTGCGATCCAGAATTAGGATTTCTGCCAATAACAATAGTAGAATAACCCATGCAATAGCCTGGAATTGTTCGTTAAACTCTGTATATACTTTCGACTCTACATCAGATTTCGCCATTTTATTCACTTCTTGATTGATGGCCTTTTGGGCTGAATTAGAATTATCTACTCGTACATATATACCTTTTCCTTCTTTTGCAATTTCCTGACACATAGCTTCATTCAAACGGGTAACGATCACATTACCTTCCCGGTCGCGGCGGTAATCATTCGTTCCTTCCACCGGTATTGGAGCACCATCAGGCATACCTACTCCCAATACACTTACCTGAATACCCTTTTCTGCCGCAGCTTTAGCAGCTTCCACTGCACCACCTTCATGATTTTCACCATCAGTAATAACAATAATGGCGCGTCCTACCCCTTCTTGCGGAGTGAAACTACGAGCTGCCAGATTGATTGCTTCCCCAATAGCTGTACCCTGTTTAGAAATCAACGAAGGACTAATGGATTCTAAGAACATCTTAGCGGAAATATAGTCACTTGTAATTGGCAGCTGTGTAAAAGCGTCACCGGCAAATACAATCATACCTACCTTATCATTATCAAGCTCATCTACTAATCTGGATATTAATCTTTTTGCTTTTTCTAAACGGCTAGGCTGTACATCCTGCGCTAACATAGAGTTTGAAATGTCCAAAGCAATAATTACCTCTACTCCCTTGCGTTTAACCGTTTCCAGTTTTGAACCGAATTGAGGGCGTGCCAGTAATACGGAGAACAAACCAATAGCAACAAAAATAATCCAGAATTTTACATCCGGACGATATTTGGATACGTCAGGCATTAACTGAGCCAACAAAGTCGGATCTCCGAAACGTCGGATATTCTTTCTCCTCTTGTAATTGGAATACAAGTAGAAAGCTGCTAAAAAAGGTAATAGCAACAATAAATATAAATATGTAGGTTCTCCAAATCGAAACATCTTCTTACTATTTTATGATTGGCAAATAACGATTGACAAACATCCTTATGGAATTTTCTTGAGTACCGAATTACGTAATAGTACTTCCAACAAGACACAGAGGAAAGCTGCTAAAGCAAACCAATGATATTCTTCGTCCCGCTTACTATACTCTTTTACATTCAGTTTCGTCTTTTCCAGTTTATCAATTTCTTCATATACTTCTTTAAGCTTCGAGTTGCTCGTAGCCCGGAAATAGTTACCATCTGTCGTTCCGGCAATCTCTGTCAATGTCTTTTCATCAATTTCTACCGGCATACTTACATATTGCACCGTATTTCCGACTGGATAAGGATAAGGAGCCATTCCATTGGTACCTACTCCGATGGTATATACACGAATACCAAAGCTTTTTGCTATTTCTGCCGCTGTCATAGGCGAAATATCTCCCTTGTTATTTGTACCATCCGTCAATAGGATAATAACTTTGGATTTCGCTTTGCTATCTTTTAAGCGGGTTACAGCATTTGCAATACCCATACCGACAGCAGTACCGTCAGTGATAAGACCACATTTGATATTATGTATCATATCCAACAATACAGCATGGTCTACAGTCAACGGACATTGGGTGAAAGTTTCTCCTGCAAATAATGTAATACCGATATTATCATTGGGACGTCCATTGATAAACTCTGCAGCTACGTCTTTAGCAGCTTCCAGTCTGTTCGGCTTCAAGTCTTCAGCCAGCATACTGGTGGACACGTCGATAGCCAGCATAATATCAATTCCTTCTATCTCACTGTTCTGCCACTTATTAGTAGTTTGCGGGCGTGCAAGAACCAAAATAACTAGTACTAAAGCAAGGCAGCGTAATAGAAATGGAACATGCAACAAATAATTCTTATAACTTTTAGGTGTATGCGCATATACCCGGGCATCTGAAATTTGAAGAGTTGCTTCACTTTTCTTTTGCTTCAGGATATACCATACAATATACGGTATAAGCAATAATAGCAAAAACAGATATTCAATATTGGCAAAAACCATTTTATTTATGATTTAACAGTTTACTATTTAGTATTAAGCTATACATCCTTTATACAAAAAGATTGTATAACTGTAGACCTATATATATAAAGGTACCGATCAATGCTGCTGATAACAATGCAATTCCACAAATCAGCATAGCTTTAACACGTAAAGAACGTTTCTCAATAATAGTGATTTCCGTTGGTTGCGGTTTCTGATTTTCCTCTTCCGGTTGTTTGGTCTCATTGATAAAATCAATGGCATTAATCAAATTGGCATCGTTTTCATTCATCTGAGGATTATGCTTGGCGAACTTCACTAAATCAGCAGTCTGGAACAATAGTTTTAGGTCTGATATGGCCTCTTTATCATTCATTTCCAGTAACTGATCAATTATTTCAGAAGAAGTCATTTCCAATGCATTAAATCCGAAACGATCCTTAATATATGTACGAATAGCATCGGTAAGTTCGGTATAGTACTCCTTCGATTGCCCTTTCTGCCATACCTTCTCTGTCTTGATACGTTCTATCTCTTTCATTGCAGCCTGATGTGGCGGCAACTTAGGTTCAACTTTAATTTTACGGATAATCGGTTTATTATCACGTATGCGAACAATCAGATAGATCAGCAAGCCAAGCAAAGGTAAAGCCAAGAATGAACAAGCGATCAATCCATACCAGTCTTCCCATGCGAAAGGAGCTTTCATCACAGATTTTTGTCCGAAGAACTGGTCCGGATGTAAGGTGTCAACCGGCATTGAATATACTTTTAATGCGAGAGCTTTGGAGTTGTACACTTTCCCATCTACGGTAACCGGCATTGGCGGCAGATAATATAGAGCAGAGTCAAAAGAAGTGATAATGTACTCCTGCGTAATCACCATCCGCTGACGATCATTCAGGAATTGTGTATCTGGTTTGACTGTTTCTATAATTTCCACACCTCTTACCAGTGTATCAGTGTAAGCAGGAAAAATAGCACGCTGTTTGGCATCCATGGCTACTTGCAATTGCACTTTCGCCTGTTCGCCGATCAGTATCTGCAGTGAATCAATTTTTGCTTCTACTGTAACAGACTGTGCTACTGCTTTACTGACAAACAATAGACCTAATAATGCTATCAGAATAATATTTCTATTCATCTTTGATTCCATTAATTTCGTTTGGCAAATAAATTCAACAATGCCTTTACGTAATCCTGATCGGTTCTGACGGATACAGCATCTACGTTACTTTTGGTAAAAGTATCGTTCAGTTCAGTCTGCTTTTGTATCCACCAGTCGCGATGTGCCCGGCGTACAGCTTTGGAAGAGGTGTCAATCCATTGTTCATGCCCAGTTTCTGCATCTTTGATTCGCATCAGTCCTACTGGAGGAAGATCACTGACTCTCCTGTCGTATACTTGCAATGCTACTACATCATGTTTCCTGTTAGCAATGGTCAGCGCATTCTTAAAGCTTTCCTGGTCAATAAAATCTGATAAGATAAATGCAGTGCAACGCCTTTTCATTACGTTTGTCAAATATTCCAAGGCAAGACGAATATTTGTGCGACGGCTTTCCGGTTGGAAATCAATTAATTCACGGATAATATACAAGATATGTTTACGTCCTTTCTTGGGAGGAATAAACTTCTCTATCCGGTCTGAAAAGAAAATCACACCTATTTTATCATTATTCTGGATGGCAGAGAAAGCAAGAGTAGCAGCGATTTCCGTCACCATATCTTTCTTTAACTGCTTGATCGTACCAAATTCCAAACTTCCGGAAACATCAACCATTAACATAACTGTCAGTTCACGTTCTTCTTCAAACACTTTCACATAAGGTTTATTGAAGCGCGCAGTCACATTCCAGTCTATGTCACGTATATCATCACCGAATTGATATTCACGGACTTCCGAAAATGACATACCCCTACCTTTGAAAGCCGAATGATACTGGCCTGCAAAGATATTGTTAGACAATCCTCGTGTCTTTATTTCAATTTGGCGAACTTTTTTTAGTATTTCACTTGTTTCCATTTATACAGTAGTTAATTAGTAGGTAGTTAAGTAGTCATGCATAGATATTTATGACTACTTATTGACTGTATTATAACTACAAATTAGGGTACTTCAACCTTATTCAGAATCTTACTGATGATTTCGTCCGAAGTCATGTTGTTAGCTTCAGCTTCGTATGTCAATCCGATACGGTGACGAAGAACATCATGTGCTACAGCACGTACATCTTCCGGAATAACGTAGCCGCGACGTTTGATGAATGCATACGTACGAGCAGCTAAAGCCAGATTGATAGACGCACGAGGTGAACCTCCGAATCCGATCATATCTTTCAGTTCCTTGAGGTCATATTTTTCTGGGAAACGAGTTGCAAATACGATATCTACAATATAACGCTCGATCTTCTCATCCAGATAGACTTGACGAACAACCTTACGTGCTTCAATAATTTCATCCGCTCTTAGAATAGGTTTCACATTGAACTTCTCACCATTGATATTCTGACGAATAATCAATTTTTCTTCTTCCAACTTCGGATAATCAATGACTACTTTCAGCATGAAACGGTCAACCTGTGCTTCAGGAAGCGGATAAGTACCTTCCTGTTCGATAGGGTTCTGAGTTGCCAATACAAGGAAAGGTTCCGGTAACATGAATGTTTCTTTACCAATAGTAACCTGACGTTCTTGCATTGCTTCCAGCAAAGCACTTTGTACTTTTGCAGGAGCACGGTTTATTTCATCAGCTAATACAAAGTTTGCGAAAATAGGTCCGCGCTGCACTTTAAAAGATTCATCTTTCTGACTGTAAACCATTGTACCGATAACGTCTGCAGGCAATAAGTCCGGCGTAAACTGGATACGGCTATATTTCGCATCAATCAGAGAAGCGAGTGTCTTAATAGCCAAAGTTTTCGCCAAACCAGGCACACCTTCCAAGAGGACGTGTCCATCGGAAAGTAATCCGATAAGCAGTGATTCAACCAAATGTTTCTGACCAACAATGATTTGGTCCATACCTGTCGTAAGATTGGTAACGAAAGCACTTTGTCTTTCAATCCGCTCATTCAGTTCGCGGATATCAATTGATTCAGCCATAAATACTTAATATTTTATTATTTAATTCTCAATAATTAGATGTAAGACTTACCAGTGTGTAAGGCTTCTAAATTCGCTCCCAAAAGTACGCCATATAATTAACGATTGCAACTAATTTTTATTAAAAAACAATGCGAAATCTTTAGATTAAGGTACTTTCATACGCTTTTGTACATCCATAACACTTCACCCGACCAATACAGGATTTGCATGGTCGGGTGAATGGATTATAACTACTTATTCTTTTGTAAGTTCTGGTATTTCAATAGTTGTGCCATACGGTACATTGTTGGGGTTCTTAATAACCTTCGGATTGTGTTTCACAATGTATGGCCACATTGCCTTTGTACCATAAAAACGCAAGGAAACCCTAGTCAAAGTTTCTCCTTCTTTGATTGTATATTTTGTCTTGGTTCCCGTAATCTTATAAGATGCTGAATCCAGATAGGCAGAAGTAGCAGGTTGTTGTGTAACCGTTTGAGGTTCTGCTTTGACAGGAATAGCTTCTTCTTTTTTGGCAACCGGTTGTGTCGTGGTAGCGACTTTGGATACATCAGGCGTTATTACCTTTGTAGTATCCTTATGTGCAATCGTATCAGAAAGCTGCGCTTCCGGTTGAACGGGTTGAGTGGTCACAGGCGGCATATCCAGTGCATTCTTGTCAGATGAAGAAGAGAATAAATCCGGATAATAAATAAAAAGAATGACACCTCCGCATAATAACAAAACGACTACAATAACAGCTATTAAATAAGGTACAGGAGATTTTTCCTTCACTGGGGCTGTCTTTTTAGAAACCGGTTGGGATACTTGTTCCGGTTGGACCGGTTTTATCGTTTCTTTTTCAGCAGGAGGCACTATAGGAGTCACAGGTTGCAGATTTGCTTTTAGAAGCTCTTGCTCTATAATCTTTTCGGCAGTGATCTCTTCTTTTTCTTCTTCTATAGATGCTGCTTGCTGCTCATTGATTATCACTTCCTCTTCCGGAACCTCTTCATCTTCCAGCTGTTCTACCTTTTCTTCGATATCAGTCTCTGTAATGGCTTCTTCGGGCTCTTTAGGAGACGTCTGTTCTGTCGATTCCTGTGCTATTGCAGATTCCTCAGTAATAGCAGGTTCTTCAATGGACTCTTCCACAAGTGGCTGACTGGCTATTTGCTCTTCCTGAATCGGCTCTTCTTCCGAAAGACCATCATCAGTACCTTCATTTTCTTCTATCACAGTAGTTTCAGAGTCATCCCCCATCTCATTTAAGACTGCCTGTGCTGACGCTTCCTCTCCTGTTTCTTCTTCCTCAGTCTCTTCTATCGGAGTATCTTCCAGAATTGTATTTTCATTCAATACAACAGTCTCAAAGTGTGCAAAAGGTTTATTTATCGTATCCCTTAGATTTGCATCCGGAGAAAATGAGACTTTTGTATGTCCTTTTATCTGGAAACGCTCGCCTGTGTTGACATTGACACTTTCCCGGCTATCTACATCAATAAGTTTGAAAGTTCCCAATCCTTTGATTTTTACAGTCTTTTCGTTCTCCAAGGCTTGTTCTATCAAGAGGAAAAACTCTTTAACAAACGCTTCGGCGTCTTTCTTGGTCATGCTATGTTTGGCTGCCAATAAGTCAGTAAGGTCTTGAATTGTTAGTCTTTCATTCATAACGGGAAATATTTATTTAAACTTATCTTTCAATGTATTACTAGGTCTATACGATAATACCAATTTAGGTGGAACCAGCATGCGTTGTTTGCTTGCCGGGTTGATTGAAATCCGTTCCGCTTTCTTTTTCACTTCAAAAGAACCGAATCCTTGAATTGCAATCACATTACCTTCTTCCAATTCTTGTGTCATACTGGACAACAAAGAATTCATCAATTCGGAAGTATCCTTGATTGTGTATCCCAATCTTTCCGCTAGTTCGGATGTAAATTCCTTATTATTCATAGTCATTTATTATCTTTGCATATAAATCAAAATCGTCTGCATCTACTACTTCTACTTGATAAAACTTTCCGATCTCAAGCTCTTTTTCAGAACAATTAATCAATACTTCCGGATCTACTTCCGGCGAATCAAATTCAGTTCTTCCGATATAATAATCGCCTTCTAACCGATCAATGATAATTTTCATCTGTTTACCGACTTTTTCTGCACTCAACTCTGCCGATATGCCCTGCTGAATATCCATTAATTCATCAAGTCGGGCTTGTTTCACTTTTTGCGGAATAGAATCTTCATAAGTTTCTGCAGCATAAGTACCTTCTTCTTCCGAATAAGCAAAAGCTCCCATTCTATCGAAGCGTACTTTACGGACAAACTCCTTTAACTCTTCAAAGTCTTCCTCTGTTTCTCCAGGATGTCCTACCATTAAAGTTGTTCGCAGGTGAATACCAGGGACTTCTTTACGGAATTGTTCAATCAGTCTGTAAGTATCCTCCTTTGTCACTTGCCGACGCATCAGCTTCAACATATTGTCACTGATATGTT
>OBKR01003101.1_pt1 | contig 11114 bp, 9 predicted proteins | sample 1518991 | NCBI WGS metagenome assembly OBKR01 (sample SAMEA2452117, study PRJEB22498) | human gut metagenome | biome: human feces; feature: human gut; material: feces | place: Australia | collected 2012
TATTTGCTGATATACTTGCAACTCTTGCTATATCTTCTTTTCCATTAACTGGTGATGTAATTTCTTTTAATTCTGCTACAGCTCCATCAACGGCTTTTTCTATACCTCTTTTTATTGCCATTGGGTCTGCTCCAGCTGCTACATTTTTAACTCCTTCTTTAATCATTGCTTGTGCTAAAACTGTTGCTGTTGTTGTTCCATCTCCTGCAACATCATTTGTTTTTGTAGATACTTCTTTTACAAGACGTGCGCCCATATTTTCAAATTTGTCTTCTAATTCAATTTCTTTAGCTATTGTTACACCATCATTTGTAATTAATGGTGCTCCAAAACTTTTATCTAACACAACATTTCTTCCTTTTGGTCCTAATGTTACTTTTACTGTATCTGCTAATTTATTAACTCCTTCTAATAATGATTTTCTTGCATCTTCTCCAAATTTAATTTGTTTTGCCATAATTAATCAACCTCCTAAAATTATTTGTTAATATAATTTTTTTATTTTACTATTGCTAATATGTCTTCTTCTCTTAATATGATGTATTCTTCTCCTTCATATTTCACTTTTGTTCCACCATATTGGCTTACTACTACATTATCACCTTTTTTTACTTCTAATTCTTCTCTTTTTCCGTCAACCATTCTTCCTGGTCCAACTTCTATAACTTCTGCAATTTGTGGTTTTTCTTGTGCTTGACTTGACAATATTATTCCACTCTTTGTTGTTTCTTCCTTTTCTTTCATTTTTATTAATACTCTATCTGATAATGGTTTTATCATAATATTACCTCCTCTATTAGTGCTATGTTTTAATAGCTTTTTTGTATTAGCACTCTTTTTGTTTGACTGCTAATAATATATACCCTATTTTTTCCTTTGTCAATAGTTTTATTTATTTTTCACAAAATCTTCACATTCATAATAATTATATGTTCATTATATAAAAAATAGACCCATAATTTGAGTATTTTCAAACTATAAGTCTATTTTGATTAAATTGTTATTTCTTTACATTCAATCTGTTTATATTTAACTTTACATGTGTCAAATAATCTTTTTGATGCAATATTTTCATCTGTTCCATTGTATTTATCAGATAAATATATTACTTCCTTTATTCCTGATTGAATTATTAATTTTGCACACTCATTGCAAGGAAATAGATCTACATATATTTTTGCATTTTCAAATTCTTTTTTTGTTCCTCTATAATTTAAAATTGCATTCATTTCTGCATGACATACATATGGATATTTTGTATAAATTTTTTCTCCATCTCTTGCCCATGGAAAATTTTCATCTTCAAATCCATTTGGTGCTCCATTATATCCTATTGATAATATTCTATTATCATTACTTACAATACATGCTCCAACTTGTGTATTAGGATCTTTACTTCTTTTTGATGATAGTTTTGCAATTGCCATAAAGTATTCGTCCCAAGTCAAATAATCATTTCTTTTATTTCCTGATTCTTTACACTTTTCTTGCCATTTTTCAAATTCATTATTCATAAAAATTTATTCCTTTCTTATATTAGAATAATTTATTTTACATTTTTTGCTGCTCTAACTAATCCTATAAATAATGGTGCTGGTCTATTAGGTCTTGATTTTAATTCTGGATGGAATTGTCCTGCAATAAAATATGGATGTTCTTTATATTCTACTATTTCAACTAATTTTCCATCTGGCGATGTTCCAGAACATATTAAACCTGCTTTTTCTAATCTTTCTTTATATTCATTATTATATTCATATCTATGTCTGTGTCTTTCTGAAATTTGCTCTTTTCCATATAATTCTTTTGCTAATGTTCCTTCTTTTAATATACATGGATATGCTCCCAGACGCATTGTTCCACCTTTTTTATCTATTCCTATTTGATCATCCATTATATGTATAACTGGATTTGTTGTTTTTTCATTAAATTCTGCCGAATTAGCATCTTTTAGTCCTAATACATTTCTTGCAAATTCTACAACTGCCATTTGCATACCTAAACATATTCCTAAGAATGGAATTTTATTCTCTCTTGCATATCTAATTGTTTCTATTTTCCCTTCTACTCCTCTATTTCCAAATCCTCCTGGAACTATTATTCCTTGCAATCCTTTTAATTTTTCTTGTGCTGTTTCTTTATTTATTGTTTCACAATCTATTAACTTGATATTAACTTTTACATTATTGGCAAATCCTGCATGATGTAAACTTTCTATTACTGACAAATATGAATCTTCTAGTTGAATATATTTTCCTACTATTCCTATATTTACAGATTCATCTCTTATGCTTCTTATATTATCTATCATTTTTTGCCATTCTGTATTATCTGGAACATATCTATCTAATCTCATATGATTACATACTTCTCTTGCTAACCCTTCTTCTTCAAGCATTAGTGGTACTGCATATAAATTGTCTGCTGTTTTATTTTGTATTACACTACTTTTTCTTACATTACAAAATAGTGCTAATTTTTCTCTTATTGTGTCTGGAATATCTTGTTCTGTTCTACATACTAAAATATTTGGTTGTATTCCTAAGCTTTGTAATTCTTTTACAGAGTGTTGGGTTGGTTTTGATTTTATTTCATTTGAACCAAATATGTATGGTAATAATGTTACATGTATATATACTACATCTTCAGGATTTTTCTCTAATCCTACTTGACGGATTGCTTCTATTATTGATAATCCTTCTATATCTCCAACTGTTCCCCCAACTTCTGTTATAACTATGTCTGTATCTGTATTTTCAAAACTATATATTCTTTCTTTTATTTCATTTGTTACATGTGGTATTACTTGTACTGTTTTTCCTAAATAGTCTCCTCTTCTTTCTTTTTCAATTACTGTTGAATATACTTTTCCCATTGTTACACTTGAATGTTGTGTTAAGTTTTCATCAATAAATCTTTCATAATGTCCTAAGTCTAAATCTGTTTCTGCTCCATCATCTGTTACGAATACTTCTCCATGTTCATATGGACTCATTGTTCCTGGATCAACATTTAAATATGGATCAAATTTTTGAATTGTTACTTTATATCCTCTATTTTTTAATAATCTTCCTAGTGATGCAGCTGTTATTCCCTTTCCTAATCCTGATACTACTCCTCCTGTTACAAATACATATTTTGTGTTCATTTATTCTTCCTCCTATATTCCCATTTTTGCCATATAAAATCAAATAAAAAAAATAGATTAAAATAAAAACTGCAAAAGTGGTTTTTTTTTAATCTATTAAAACTATATTTTTATATTATCATACTTTTATAATTTTTTCAAGACAAATTTGATTAATTGCCTCAACTTTCTATAAAAAATCATACAATATATTCTATACTATTATCTGGAAAATATTTTTTCATTTGTTTCCTTAAGTAAACTTCCGCTTCTTTTCTAACATCTTGTTTATATGAATATTTACCTTTTCCTCTACCTGTCATAATTTCAGTATTATATAAATTTATAGCATTTGGAAATGCTTCTTCATTTATTTGGGTGTGTACAAAACTATATGTCATAAATATTATTTCAAAAAATGCTTGTTTTTTTACTTTTTCAGATAATTCACTATTTAATCTTTGAATTAAATTTGTATATAATTCTTTCCAATTTTCAACTAAAATTACTGGTGCAATTAGTATTCCAACTTTATATTCAGCTTCTGCTAATTTGTTTATAGCCACTATTCTTTCTTTTAGTCTTGATGTACCAAATTCCACTTTATTTATGATTTCTTCTGGATTCATACTTACTCTTATTGTGATTTTACCATTATGTTTTAATGGCAAAATTGGATCTACCATGTCAAATTTGGTAGGAAGTGTTAATTGTCCTTTTGATGTATCTGCAAAGTTTTCTATTGTCCATACTAAATTATTTGTTATTGTATTTTCTAATATTAAATCACTATTACTTCCTATCTCAAATGTTAGATTTTTTTCACTTTTTTGTGCTGTTTTTATTATTTTTTCAAGCATCTGCTCTCTATTTACAAATAATCTTAAATATGCGCATTTATTGTAATTACATACCAAATAGCAATATAAACACATCGCAGTACATCCTGATGAGGTATATGGTACTAAATAATCTGATGTTTTATGGTTTTCTACAAATTTATGTGTTTTTCTTGTTCCTATTATTAGATTTTGTTTTATTTTTGGAAATTCACTATTATTCTTTTTTCTCATTTCTTCTATATTATTATGATTTTCTATAAGGATTTTGGGTACTTCTTTATATTTTTCTAATAGTTCTTTTCCTAATTGATAATTTTCTATTTCTTTTTCATAATATATCGCTTGTGGTTTAAACATAACTTTTTCTCCTTTTTGTTAGTTTAACCTTTATTAAAACATTAATACAAAAAGAGCTTCAAATTGAAGTTCTTTTTAAGTTATTTTATCAAATTATTTTTCTTACAATATGGAACAACTTCATTTTTTAAAGTATTTGATAATATATTTTTATCAATACTGGTATCATACCATAAAAATTTTTCTATTTCTTCTGATGTTTTCAAATTTCCTTGAAGTTTTCCATTATATTTATATACATAGAAATGTATTGGAGTAATACCATCACTTGTTGCAATTTCATCAAATTCCATTATTAATTCAAATTTTTCTTCATCAAAAATAGCTTCATCACCAAGCTCTTCATGACATTCTCTTATTGCTGCTTGTAATGTTGTTTCGCCATCTTCAACTTTTCCTCCTATCATTTGATAAGTTGGTCGTTTACGAGGCTTATCTATTAATAATTTTTCATTTTCAAAAAACATTGTTCCAACTACTTTCATTTTTCTTACTCCCTTTACTCTGTTCTTAATGCTTCAACTGGATCTCTTTTAGCTGCAAATCTTGCTGGAATTAATCCTGCAATCATTGTTAGTCCTATACTTATTACAACTAATATAATTGCTCCTGCTGTAGGCAATTTAGAAATATTTGATATTCCAACTATTGATTTTATTATCATATTTATTGGAATATTTAACAATAATGTGACAACAATTCCTATTAATCCTGCTACTAATCCTATTATAAGTGTTTCTGCATTAAATACTCTTGAAACATCTTTCTTTGATGCTCCTATACTTCTCAATATTCCAATTTCTTTTGTTCTCTCTAAAACTGATATATATGTTATAATTCCAATCATTATTGATGATACAACTAGTGAAATACCAACAAATGCAATTAATACATAACTTATTACATTAATTATTGTTGATACAGAACTCATCATAACACCTACAATATCTGTATATGTTATAACATTTTCTTCTTTTCCATCATTTGTTTGTTTATCATTGTATTCACTAATTCTTGTTGTAATCATATCTTTTGATTCAAAATCTTTTGGATATATATTTATTGTTGATGGCTTATTTAAGTCTACTACTCCAAGTGTTGATAAATTTGAATCATAAGTTGCTGTTGAATTTTCTGCATAATTTTTCATAAGCTCTGCCAATTCTGCTTCTGACAATGTTGACATATACATTCTTTGTTCATCTGTTAATTGTGAATAATCAAATGAACTATTTTGATTTTCTGGAAATTCTATTCCTGTAAATACATTTATATTAGGACTTTCTTTTTGTTCTTTTACAATTTCTGTTTCATTAATTTTATTTATCACATATTCTTTTAATTCTTTTGTATATCCAATCATTCCTGCACCTGATGATGAAACAGTTTCTTCATTTGGTTTTATTATTCCTACTATTGTTATTTCTTCTGCATTCTCTACAACATTCTTCATGTATTCGTCATCATTTGACATATCTTGCCATGCATTTCCAGATTTTTTATAATAGTCTGTATTTAATAATATTTTAAATTTATAATTTAATAAATCATCATAAGAATAACTTTCTGATTCACCAGCTTCAACTTTTTCTTTATTTTTTATTTTTTCCATTGATTCATTTAGTTCTTTGATATCTTTTATTCCTAAAGAATATAATGTATAATCACTGACTTCATTATTTTCATCAACTATTAAAACAACTTCATTATATTTTGTTGGCCAATTTCCTGCAAGTACGTCATATTGTGATTGTAATAAATTTTGATTATCTAACATTTCAGTCCATACATCAGTTTGTGTCATTGCCATTGAACCTGACATCATTGATGATGCACTTTGTCTTGATTCCATCATTTCTCCAAATCCTAGTTCGTCAAATACTTTGCTTGGATTTACTTGTTGATATGTTTTATCTTCATTTTGTTTATATATATTTAAGTTTAAATTATACTCATATTGAATAGCATTTATATAATCTTTTATATTTGTATCTCCACTCTCCAAATATTTTTTAAATTCTTCTAAATTATTTGTTTGAAGTTTTGTTGATACTGTTTCTAATATATTATTTACTATTGGTCTTGAATATATTTTATTATCATTATGTTCTTCTTTTTCTCCATTTCCCATCATTGCTTCTAACATACTTGTTACATCTATACTAGCTTCTTGAATTGTTAATGGATATGATGAAAGTGTGTCTTCTTCTACTCTATTTATATAACTTTGCATACCATTTGATAGTGATAATATTAATGCAATTCCTATTATTCCTATACTTCCTGCAAATGATGTTAAAAATGTTCTTCCTTTTTTAGTCATTAGATTATTTAAACTTAGTCTTACTGCTGTTGTGAATTTCATTGATGCTTTTCCAGATTTGTCTTTTTTGTTTTTTGCTTTCTTCACATCTTCTTCACTTGATTTATATGGATTTGAGTCATCTGTAATTTTTCCATCTAATAATCTTACTATTCTTGATGAATATTTTTCAGCAAGTTCTGGATTATGTGTTACCATTATTATTAATCTGTCTTTTGATATTTCTTTTAGTATTTCCATTACTTGTACTGATGTTTTTGAGTCTAATGCTCCTGTTGGCTCATCAGCAAGTAATATATCTGGATCATTTACTAATGCTCTTGCTATTGCTACTCTTTGCATTTGTCCTCCAGACATTTGGTTTGGCTTTTTGTTTATTTGATCTCCTAATCCTACTTTTTGTAATGCCTCAATTGCTCTTTTTCTTCTTTCTGCTTTTCCTACACCTGATATTGTAAGTGCTAACTCTACATTTGCAAGTACTGTTTGGTGTGGTATTAAGTTATAACTTTGGAACACAAATCCTACAGAATGGTTTCTATATGTATCCCAATCTTTATCTTTGAATTCTTTTGTTGATTTTCCATTAATAATCAAGTTTCCTGATGTATATCTGTCAAGTCCTCCAATTATGTTTAATAATGTTGTTTTTCCGCAACCACTTTGCCCTAATATTGAGACAAATTCATTTTCTCTAAATTCTATATCTATTCCTTTTAATGCTTGAACTTCATTGTCTCCTGATAGATAGTTTTTTGTTATATTTTTTAATTGTAACATATTCGCATCCTTTCTTTTTATAATATTTTTACATTGTTAATATTATATTAATTTTTTTATTATTAATCAAGGTATATTGGAAATATTTTGAAATTCAATTGCTTTTTGTTTAAAAAAGTGTTATAATATATTTTAGTTTCATTTTTGAACATTGAAATTGGAGGAAAAAAGTTATGCTCGAACTGCATCAGGTAAAACATCATTTCGCATTCTGGGGATTGTTCCATAACATTGAGGTATTTCCATTTAAAGGCGACTGGGATTCCCCTGTTGGTCTGTATGATGGAGAAAAATTTTTGTCGGATTTGATTAAGCAGGATAATAATGTAATTCTGGTAGAAACTTATGGTTTTGAAATTCCATTCAATTCTTTTATGGAAGTAACAGCAAAACCAGATTTTTCTCTCATGGATTTACTCTTAGCGAGTTCTAATGTTCTGATTCATTCTGATGAAGAATATAAAATCGCAAAACTTGCAAAATCCAAATTTTGGAAGTATGGATACTTTTTCGACAAAGCATCTGACAAATTGCATTATTACATCCTTTCTGACAAACCTAGTATCATGACATGTTTTGGGGTATTTATTGACCCTAACAATCCTTTCTAATTTCAAAGGAGGACTACCTAAAATAGGTAGTCCTCTTACTCTATTTATTTCTATCTTTAATATAAATTGTTAACTTTCTTAAAAACTCTGCTTTATCACCGTAATCTTCTAACATTTCAATTGCTTCTTTTGTTATTTTTTCTAATTCTGCTTTTGCTCCATTAATTCCCAATACAGAAACATAAGTACATTTATTATGTTCTTTATCATTTCCAACTGGTTTTCCTGTTATCTCTGGATTTCCTTCTTCAGACAAAATATCATCTTTTATTTGAAATGCTAGTCCTATTTTATCTGCAAATTTTGAGAGTTTATCTATATCTTTTTCATCTGCATTTGCTAATATTGCTCCCATTCTTATACTTAATTTTAATAGTTCTCCTGTTTTATTTTCATGTATATACTGTAACATTTTTTGATTTATTTTTTTTCCTTCAAGCTCAGTATCTAGATATTCTCCTGCAATCATTCTATCTACAGCATTTGAAAATTCTTTGAATACTCTTATTTTGTTTTGATTTACTTTTTGTGCTAAATCTTTACTTATTACTATATATGCTTGATTAAATAATGAATCTCCTGCTAATAATGCTGTTGGATGATTAAACATTTTATGATTTGTTGGTTTTCCATGCCTAAAATCATCATTGTCTACTTCTGGTAAATCATCATGTATTAATGAAAAATTATGTATCATTTCTATTGCAACTGCATATGGCATTGCTTCTTGATAATTTTCTTTAAACATTTTATATACATCTAATACTAATATTGGTCTTAGTCTTTTTCCACCTGCAATCAAACTATAACTTACTGATTCATTTAATATTTTTTCAGGACATTCTTCTTTTCTTAAATATTTTTCTAATTCTGTATTTATAATTGTTTGATATTTTTTTAATTGTTCTTTAAATTCCATTTTGGACTTCCTTTAAAATTAATTTTTATTGCTAAAGTATTTACTCTTCACATTGAGTTCATTTTAACACATTATTAGACATTATTCAACATTTATTAGATATATTTTGAACATTAACAAATATGCCAAGCTATCTAAAATAACTTGGCTTTATAATTTATCTTCCACAATTATTATTTAATTGCATTATATTATTCATATCATTCATACAAAATTTCTTATCTGAAAGTTTATCTTGAACAATTCTTAAAGCTTCACCAAATCTTTGGAAGTGAACAATTTCTCTTTCTCTTAAGAATCTTAATGGATCTATTACATCTGGATTATCTCTACATAAATCTATTAATTTTTCATATGTTGCTCTTGCCTTTTGCTCAGCAGCTAAGTCTTCTTGTAAGTTTGCAATTACATCACCTTTACATGCTAAACATGTTGCATCAAATGGTACACCTGCTGCAGATTGTGGATATATATCTACACCATGATCTGTATAATATGCTCCTAATCCTGCTGCTTCTATTTCTTCAATTGATGCATTTTTTGTTAATTGATGAACTATAGTTCCTACCATTTCTAAATGTGCTAATTCTTTTGCTCCAAAATGAAGTCGTTTGAGGCTTAAAAAAATTTTTCTTATAATCATTGATATAACTGACTTTTTAAAAGCCTCAGTTTATTTTTTCTGTCTGTTCCCCATATTATGGTGCGTTTCGTTTATATATCCTAAAATGATTATACTGCTTTATTTATTTTAGGATATAAATTTATAATAAAATTTGTTGGATCTGAATCTTTCCTTATTGACTTTTCTGTTTTTAAATATGTCACTTGAGTTAATACTGTTTTCAATAAATCATTTTTCTCTTCTGGTGTTTGCAATAAATCATATACATCAAGAAGATTTTTAATTTTAGGTACTAGCACTTCTTTTTCTTTATCTACAATTTTTTCCTGTGCCAGTTTTGTTTTGTACTCTTCAATAGAATTATTGATTCGAACTAAATTTTGTGATACTGCTTCTGATCTTGCCTTAAACATTTCCTTAGTATATGTTCCATCTTCTAAAAAGTTAAAAATGCTGAGTAGTTTATCATTTTCTTTTTTAGCTTCTGTCTCTAATGATGCTATTGTTTCTTTAATAGATTCAATCTTATTATGATTTATTTTTTCCAAATGTTCTTGATAATCAAATTTATATTGTTCAAGCCATTTTTTCAATCCCTCTAAAACTTTTTCTTCTACATAATGAAACTTCGAACCAACATTGTCACATTTAGTATTTGCACAATACAAAGTTGGTTCTTTACTATACTTTGAATAGGACCTTCTTTTCATCTTCTTACCACATTTTGCACAAATCACCAATCCACATAATGGATTTTGCACTACATTATTATGTACTACTGGAGCTGAATTAAGACTTCTTTTTGCTGCTACAATCTTCCATGTTTTATCATCTATTATTGCTTTATGCAATCCATCAACAAGTATGTAATCATCATTTCTAGGTCTAGTCTTTACCAGTTTTTCATTTTTATAGACTTTTACTTCTTTTCTTGCATTCCACTTTATTTTTCCTATATATACTGGATTTGCCAATATATCTTTCACACTAGCTATTGACCACTCATCACTTTTTCTTGGCTTTAATCCCATTTTATTTAATTTTTTAGTAACTTCATTTAATGATAAATCATCATAAGCATATAAATCATACATTATTTTTACTGTGTTAGCTTCTGTATTTCTTCTTAATGTATATCCTTTATCACCTTTTATCTTAACTCTATCATATCCAAATGGCGCTACACTTCCAACATACTTGCCTTCATTTACTGATAATATTCTACCTCTCTGTAGTCTTCTATTGATAACCTTATATTCTCTTCTAGACATGAATAATCCAAATTCAAAATATTCCTCGTCAAATTCATCGTTTGGATCGTAAATTTTCATTGGTGTAACTATTTTTGTATTAGATATTTTAAATGCTTTTGAAACAATTCCTTGATCCATTGTTTCCCCACGAGCTAATCTTTCTACTTCGACAACTAATACACCTTTCCATTTTCCTGCTTTTACATCAGCTAATAATTTTTGCATTTCTGGTCTCGCTTCAATAGTCTCTCCACTTACTATCTCTCTATATATTTTT
>OBKR01003112.1_pt1 | contig 11067 bp, 8 predicted proteins | sample 1518991 | NCBI WGS metagenome assembly OBKR01 (sample SAMEA2452117, study PRJEB22498) | human gut metagenome | biome: human feces; feature: human gut; material: feces | place: Australia | collected 2012
GCGAAGAGAAAGCAAGTGATACGTGTTTCACCGGACTTTTTACTTTCGGGCGCATAGAGGCTTGTATCTGAAAAGAATCTGCTATGGTTTTATTGTTGATAGCACAAACACCTTCATGTGCCAAAAGTGTAGCACTCTTTTTCTTGTTCTTTTGGTCATTGGCATAATTTACTATTCCTCCAAAATCGGCTCTTGTTTTAATCTTCGCTATCATGATTGTTATTTTTTACTTGGGTGATAATTCTGCTGACTTCTGATATAATAGAAAAGCATTGTTGTTTCACTGCTTCCAAACCATAGATGTGCATCTGATGGGCGATCTGGTTGACATTATTGGCTATACCGGAAAGGTCACGGATTGCCGACACCATTTCCGGACTGATGCGCTGACCGACTTCACAGCCCATTGCAGCCTGGTGGCAAAATTCATTGACAGACAATCCTGCCTGTTGGGCTTTGGATTGTATATAGATATAGTCGTTCTCGGTAAACATTACCCGGAAACATTTTGTGCGCTTCTGGTAACTCGCCAACTTTGGGCGACCACCAAGTTTCTTTTCCTTCATACTTATATAAACTTTGATGTGCATAAATTGATTTTTTGAGAGTGGCAGTTCTATCCGCTTGCCACATAGGTTTTAGTGACACTAAAACACAAACTTGCCACTCAAAAAATCTTCCTATATTTACCTTGTTCTATTCGGCTTAGTTTGCCATCTTTGATAAAGGCTTCTATCCATTTGTTTGCCGTACTTCCATTTTCGCCTAAAGCTAAAACAGTTGCGTCATAATCTTTTTTGGTGAATGTTTCTGGCAACATATTATAAAGGGTATTCCTTCGTGCGTAAATGCCCGTTTCTTGTGAAAGGGATTGTAGACGTTTGGACTGATTTCCTGACAAGTTTCGATAGATGAACACTGCATGGCAAAGCAAGGTTTCGCAGATACTCATGGCTATGGAATAGTCATATTTATGGCAAATCAATTGTATAGTCTTGTCAGAGGAAGATGATTCGTGAGGCATATTCTCCAAATGTCGGACAGCAGTCAACACCATCATTATACGATAGGCAATCAGCCCCATCCGTCGGACTACACCCTGCATCTTGTTATCTACTTCGTCGCAACATTCCTCATTCACCTGACTTAGATATTCTATAAAGTGTTCCTGCAAATCAGAGGGAAGAGAAAAGGAATAATTACCTTGTCTGACAAATTCTTCATGCAGATGGCAGAATTTATCCCCCATCAGTTTGAACATGGCATTCTTGGATTGTGAAATATCATTTGTGGCAAACACGTTCCTTATACCTCTCTTGAAACGAATGATATAAAAACAGAAACGGCTCATCAGACCGTTTTCCGCATCTGGTATCAATTTTCTTACCTGTTCGGGAGTTCCAGCCAAAGCGACTGACACTCTTGGATTGCTGACTTCGCAATATTCCCTGTCCTTGCGGCGGCTTAAACTGACTAACTCATGGTGAAATGCCTTTCGTAATACATCTGAATAATTACCATAGTCCGACTTCAAAGTTTGGCTTAATGTGTCACCTTCCGATTCAAATAGTAGTCCGATTCCGTCATTATCTCCCAGTATCTTCAGGAAAGAACTTGCGCTACTGTTGGCAGGAATGACAAGCATTCGCATAGGCGGTTCAGTTGGCATGGTCATTCCACCATCTTTCTTGCCTTTGATGTAAGCGTTCATTGCTTCCTTGTACTCCTGCTCCAATTGTTTGGAAAGTTCATGCAAATTACGATTGATAGGTGCTACAAGTTCCCGGCATAAAGTCAACGCACCTTTCCCCATACCGGCATCTGCTACTACAAACAGATAAAGGTTCGGATAAACGATGCGTTCATCGTACACTCCACAAATATTGTGAAAGCAGACAGACAAACACACAATCGCCCCAATCAATATTGTATCACGGTCATCCAGCGATATAGAATTGTTGACAACCTCATTTAGAAAAGAGGGAAGATGATCGAATACACACTCAGGAAATGCCGGAAGTTCTTCCTCTGACTTTATCCATTTACCCGTTTTTCCATTTTGGATATTTGGCAAAATGGATAAATGTTCTTTGTCGAATGGAGCCAGCGAAATTCCGGCTTGGTTTGCAAGATGGAAGAAAGAACGAATGGTAATACCTTGTCCTTTGGATTGCAGACAATGTGTATATTGTTTGTCGGTTTCTTCCCTTTGATAGTTAGGGTAAAACCTGCTAATGCGGTGATAATACTCTCGTCCATTTTCTCCCAATCCGTCCACAAGCGCAAAGCCCAATTCTACCCAATCTTTATAATTGGGTGTTATATCAATGGCACGCTGCTCTATTTCCCGGACAATATTTTCCACATCTTCCTCCACCTTATTATATAGTGGAGTAATACTTGGCATATCTGTTTGCTGTATTTCAGAAGGGACATTCTCCCAATCTTGGGCGAAAAATATTTTCTTTGACATCATCTTTGTATTTAGGGTTAATATATGCTTGTGGATCATGTGGCAAAAAACATGAACGAGCAACGTCACTTCCGGACATATCTACCAACGGCAAGCCTGTTGCTTTGATACAGTTGGTAACAGCCTTAAAGTACCGGGAATGTTCCCAGCCTTTCAAGTCAACAGGTATTATCCACTTCAATCCATTACCGGATGGACTGACAAATAACAGTTCCGTATCAAAATACTCATGGTTGAGTAACTTTTGCTTTAGTTCCATAATATTTTCCACATGATCAAAATCCAGACACATCAATCCGGAGTGCATTATCAGTTCCCTCTCATTCCGTTTACGGAATAGTCCAGAAAAAGTACAATAGTCAAAATGGGTGGCTTTGTACCTTTTGGCTTCAGGAGAAGTAGCCATCAGACGCAAGGCTTCGGTTTGTGGTTGTGCATAATGCCCAGTGATATAGCGGTACACATCCACAAAACCTACAGCTCTTATCGGTTCGATGTTCTGGATGGGCTTGCGAAAGAATGAAAAACAATAATCAGCCGTTCCCATCATCTGATAATCTTTTTGGATTCAACAAATCGTCTGGCTTCCTCCATCAGTTCATCCTGTGTCTTATGCGATTTGTTCTTCAACCAGTCATCAATTTCTGATTGTAGAAAAGCCAGAGCCTTATTTATTTTATGTACAGGGATTTGTTTGGCTGAAACCCATCCATAAACCGTTTGCTTGGCAGGATGCGATGGTAGGTAAGCACAGAGCTCATCTATATCCATCCACTTGGGTGAATTACTTGCCTGCTTATTCTGCAGGGCATTTACTTTAGATTGTAGAGCCTCTACGGACTCAATCAGGTAGGACAATGCATTTGGCATCTCCTCCAACGAATTTACTTTATAAGCCATATCTTTCGTATTTTAGAGTTAATGCCGCAAAAGTATATGTATGTTTATGGGTGCTAAATAGGTGCTTGAAAGCCACCAATTACCCACTCATTCACCACCGATAGATTTAATTTTCATTAACACAAAAGGATAATAAAAGAGGGAGCAAACTCTTTTTATAGTAAAATGCTCTCCATTGAGAGTATCTATGATGCAAAATACCCCTCAAAAAGCAGGTGCTTAATGAGGGGTAAATTATGATGTGTTTATGATTCTTTATTATAAGTCATTGATGCTCAAGGGTGGAAGTTTCCACCATGACCTACAAAGTCAAATTTTCGATGTGTAATGTATTAGCTGCTTTTTCTTTCTGTTCGTTCACGCTGGGCATATAAATCTGGGGGGCTAATGTTTGTATGCTACATTAAAGATTTAGCTATCCGGTAATTTTTTATAGTGAATCAAGCAGGTGGAAAAACGAAGTATTTTTCCTTCTACACAATTATAGGTTATGTTGTATATAAATCATTATAGATTTATTTACCTATATTCTATCATTATAGACTATTTAATCTATAATCTATGGTAAAAAAATTCATACCAGTAAAAAATACCCCTCAAAAATCCGGTGCTTAATGAGGGACAAATAACGATAAACATGTAATTACTTAACCTGAGTTGCTGAATTGCAATAGTCGGAATTTCTGCCTTGACTTATAAATTCAGGTTGTCTATATGCAGCGTATTAGCTGCTTTTTCTTTCTTCTCATTCACGATATGCGTATAAATCTGCGTGGTTCTGACATTTGTATGACCCATTAAATCTTTAATGGTATATATGTCAACACCATTTTCCAGCAATAGTGAAGCGAAGCTGTGGCGGCCGCAATGGAAAGTAACATGTTTCTTGATGTCGGATGCTTCTATCCACACTTTCAGAGGACGTGAAATCCAAGAAGCATCTGTCAATCCTTCAAAAACGAGAGATTCTTCATCGCTTGGGCGTTCACCACATAGCTGAAGGGCTTGTTGGGTGATAGGCTTATAATCGGGTACTTTCGTTTTTTGTTGTACAACTACCGCTTGCCAAGTACCCTTACTTGTTTGCTGAATTTGTTTCCATTTCAAAGTTTGGATATCACCATGCCGTAATCCTGTAAGAATTGAAAACAAGAACGCACGTTTTAAAACCTCATTCTTACAAGGTGTATTAACCAACATTTGTACCTCATTCATAGTAAGGGCAACACGAGGTTTCTCAATGCTTGTTATTCCTTTGACTTTTGCACTGATGTCAACTGTCAGGTATTCATCAACGAACGCTTGTTTTAATCCGGCCTTGAGTATCGAGAAATAGGTAGATGCAGTATTCTGTGAGATCGTTCCTTTTTTATTTCCTCCCATGGGGGCACGTAACAGAAACATCTTAATATCTTCGAGTAGTTTAACGGAGATTTCCTTGAATGGGATTGGTTGTCCTTTAGAATAAATCTTCAACAGTTCGCCCACACGTCTCCAGTTGACTATAATTGAATCGGAACTGTTGGGATGCCTTTTACTGATAATGCTATTGAAGTACTTGATAAAGTCTTGTTCGCTCCGCTCGTTTTGTGCAGCGATTTCGTTCTCTTTATCTGTATATAGAATTGCGCTATCGTATTCATGCTGCCGTAACTTACGCACATTGTCGGCATAGATACAAGCCTCTTGATCTATCGTTGAACGGCATTGGATGATTCCATTCAAATCACGCTTAGGTTTGTGATTGAATGTTCCATCCGGCAAGATTCGTGCAATGGAAGACTTGTCCCAAATTGGTGTGGATATAGTCCGGTTAATTGATTCAACCACACGGCTTGCCCGTTTAGAGCCTCGCTTGTAAACCGGGTATGACTCTATAATAAGATACCACTCATCTTTATAATTTGATTTCCTGAGTTTGACGGTCACTTTGGTGTTTGGTAATGCTTTCTTCATTCTACTTCTGATTTATATAGATTGTCTATTTCTTGTTTGGGTACATATACATAGTTTCCTATTTGTCTTGAAGGAATAGAGTATTTTCTAACATGCGCCCATACTGAACTATCATTAATATGGTACTTCTCACAAATCTCTGTAATGGTATAACAGTCCTCTGGCTCTAAGCTATATGTTTTAGGAACAGGTTTTTCTTTTTCGGCAATACTTTCCGGTCTCTTTAGGAAAAGTTGTTCCATTTCGGAGCGTTTGATACGCGTGAGCCTTGTACCCAAATTGATGACTGGAATACGTCCCAATTTGATTAAGCGATAGAGAGTACTACGTTCTACCCCAAACGTTGCTACTGCCTCCTTAACAGAAATATATTCTCTGATGTCTGGTACTTGTTGGGCAATGGCTTCTAATTTTGCATTTCTATCTTTTACATCCTTTTTGCGCTTCCAAGCTACTTTACCACATTTTGGGGAACAATAATAGCTGTCAAGTGTCTTTGCGACGAAAACCTTGCCGCAGACTTTGCACTTTCTTTTGATCTCAAATCCGATTGTTGGCATATTATCTACTTTTAAGTATGTATTAGTATAGATAAGTAGAATTTAGTTCCACATTATCTACTTTTTTGTCTTGTCGCAAATATGTCGCAAATAAGAGATAAAAAAGCCCATAGAAAACACATAGAAACCATGAACCCTATAAACGCAAAAAGCGTGCAACTCGTTGAGCTGCACGCTTTTGCTTATTGTTTATTATTTGTTTACTTATCGGAATCATTTGACCTCCTCGAAGTCAGCATCCTGTACATTGTCATTGTTCTTATTGCTTGAACCCTGACCTGCATTGCCGTTTGCCTGACCTGCATTAGGACCAGCCTGAGCACCGCCCTGTGCACCTGTCTGAGCGTACATTTCAGCACTTGCAGCCTGGAAAGCTGTCTGCAATTCAGCACTTGCAGCATCGATACCAGCCAAATCCTGAGTCTTGTGAGCATCTTTCAGTTTCTGGAGAGCTGCTTCGATAGGAGCCTTCTTGTCAGCCGGAATCTTATCGCCAAGGTCTTTCAACTGATTTTCAGTAGTGAAGATCAAGCTGTCGGCCTGATTCAGCTTATCGATACGTTCCTTTTCTTTCTTATCAGCTTCAGCGTTAGCTTCTGCTTCAGCTTTCATACGTTCGATCTCTTCCTTGCTCAAGCCAGATGAAGCTTCGATACGGATAGCCTGTTCCTTACCAGTTGCCTTATCCTTAGCAGAAACTTTCAAGATACCGTTTGCATCGATATCGAAGGTTACCTCAATCTGAGGAACACCACGACGAGCCGGAGCGATACCTGTCAAGTTGAACTGACCAATTGACTTGTTCTGAGCAGCCATCGGACGTTCACCCTGCAATACGTGGATAGTAACTTCTGTCTGGTTATCAGCTGCAGTAGAGAAGACTTCACTCTTCTTGCACGGAATAGTCGTGTTGGCATCGATCAACTTGGTCATTACACCACCCATTGTTTCAATACCCAATGTCAACGGAGTAACATCCAGCAATACGATGTTGCCTACACCAGCTTCTTTGTTCAATACGGCACCCTGAATACAAGCACCTACGGCTACTACTTCATCCGGATTTACACCCTTAGAAGGAACTTTGCCGAAGAAGTCTTCAACCAGTTTCTGTACAGCCGGGATACGTGAAGAACCACCAACCAAGATGACTTCATCGATATCTGCATTGTTCAAACCAGCATCGCTCATAGCTTTCTTACATGGTTCAAGACAAGCCTGAATCAAGTTGTGAGCCAAAGCTTCGAATTTAGCACGAGTCAATGTCTTAACCAAGTGTTTAGGAACACCGGCTACCGGCATGATGTACGGCAAGTTGATTTCAGTTGATGTAGAAGAAGACAATTCAATCTTAGCTTTTTCAGCAGCCTCTTTCAAACGCTGCATAGCCATCGGATCAGTTGTCAAGTCAGCACCTTCATCATTCTTGAATTCCTGTACCAACCAGTCGATGATAACCTGGTCGAAATCATCACCACCCAGGTGAGTATCACCGTTAGTTGACAAAACTTCGAATACACCGCCACCGAATTCCAGAATAGAGATATCGAATGTACCACCACCAAGGTCGAATACGGCAACCTTCATATCCTTGTTAGATTTGTCGACGCCGTAAGCCAGAGCGGCAGCAGTCGGTTCGTTCACGATACGTTTTACATCCAAACCTGCAATCTGACCAGCTTCCTTAGTAGCCTGACGCTGAGAATCTGAGAAGTATGCCGGAACGGTGATGACAGCTTCTGTAACTTCCTGTCCCAGATAATCTTCGGCTGTCTTTTTCATTTTCTGAAGAATCATTGCTGAGATTTCCTGCGGAGTATACAGACGTCCGTCGATGTCTACACGCGGAGTATTATTATCGCCTCTTACTACTGAGTAAGGTACACGTGCAATTTCTTTCTGAACCTGATCGTAAGTTTCACCCATGAAACGTTTGATAGAATATACCGTACGTTTCGGGTTTGTGATAGCCTGACGTTTAGCAGGATCACCTACCTTACGTTCACCGCCGTCTACGAAACCTACTACTGAAGGAGTGGTACGTTTACCTTCGCTGTTGGCAATTACCACCGGTTCGTTACCTTCGAATACTGCAACACATGAGTTTGTTGTTCCTAAGTCAATACCAATAATCTTTCCCATAATTGTATCTATTTTATTTATTTTTTATTCAAGTTTACTCTGTAATGCCGAAGCATTACGCCCTATTTAAGACAAATGGTGTGCCAAAAAGCAAAAACGACAATTTGTCAGAAAAGCCTGACAGCCCCGGCAAGCTCTCCGCCAAAATTTACAGATAAAATGGCATGACATCATCCGTTTCGGCAGTTTCTTCCGAATCTATGCCAGATATTCTCTGGCACACGAGGAGAAAGCATAAAGAATATCCGCAGGTTCCAATCTGCTTTTGTACAAAAGTTTTTGTTTTTTGTACAAAGACATCCGGTTTCTGTACAAAAACCGGCCAACGATTCCCGTTATTTTTTTGAAAGATCGAAACAATCGGTCTGTTTCTCCTTATTATATATAAGCACTTCAGTTTGCATTCCTTTTTCGGATCAGCCAGCACAAGCTTAAAACGTCCAGCAACTGCCTCGCCACGAAATGAGCGTTTATTAAAAATAGAGCCTAATAGTTAAAACTCCTATATCTATGTTGTCTGAATAAGACTTTGAAAAGTATTTTCTTACATTTGTGTCTGCAATGAAAAAACGGAACTTGTTTATAGTAAGTATAATGTTACTGCTGGCGTTTCCTTTGGGCATTTCTGCACAAAAACAAGTAGTAAAAGGGCGTGTCGCTCTATCCGGCACTTCCCAGAAAGCCGATATTTTGCCATATGCCAACATCAGTTTGATGCAATTGCCCGATTCCACTTTTACACAGGGAACGGTAAGCGATGAACAAGGAAAGTTTATCTTCTCATTTTTGCGAAAGCCGGCAGTCCGCTACCTGATAAAGGTATCGTACACGGGATGTACGTCCGTATATCAGTCTCTACCATCAAAGCCAGACACCATACAGTTGGGCACCATCAAGCTAAAAGACAACCCGTTACATCTGAAAGAAATTGTTGTAACAGCCCCGCTGAAACCCATGGAGCAAAAGGGAGATACCACCATTTACAACGCCGGTGCCTACCCTACTCCCGAAGGGGCTTATCTGGAAGAGCTGGTCAAGCGTATTCCGGGACTGACGTACGATTCTAAAGACCAGACAATCACGTACAACGGTCATACGATAAAGGAAATTACTGTCAACGGGAAAGATTTCTTTAAAGGCAACCAGCAGGTTGTACTGGAAAACCTTCCTGCCAAATTCATCAGCCAGTTGAAAGTATACGACAAGCCGACCAAAGAGGAAGAAGCTACAGGCATCAAATCGACAGAAAAGAATTATGTACTCGACCTTCAGACCAAAAAGGAAGTCAACAATGCACTGCTCTTATCTGCCGAAGCCGGATATGGTACGCACAAGAGGCGTGACATCAACGGGAAAATCATGCGTTTCAATGAAAGCGGTGATAATTTTATGGTCAACGGACAGTCTACCAACCGTTACTCTACTACACCTTACGAAGGAAATATATCGAATACCGCAGGAGTCAGCATCACTAAAGTAAAAGATAAAATAGAGGTTTCAGGAAATCTCAGTTATTCGAACGACCGGAACGGCAGTGAATCGAGTTCCTATAGTGAACAATACATGACCACTGCCAACCAGTATGCTATCTCCGAGTCCAGCAGCCGAAGCAAAAGCAACCGGATAAACGGAAGTGCGGACGTTACCTGGAAGATAGATGACAAGACAACTTTCAATTTTTCCGGAACCGTCAACTCCAACAACAACAAAAGCAACAGCCAGAATCGGGAAGCTACATTCGACACCAATCCGGAAGTCGACACACAACGCCCGTTTGCCCAGTTTGAACAAACTGACCCGGCCACCCGCATCAACGACAGCAGGAGTCAATCACAGACGCAGGGCCGGAATATCAATTACAACTTCAGTACGAGCCTTATCCGAAAGCTGAATAAAAAAGGGAACAATATCAGCCTGAATTTTTCTACTTATCAGCAAACGGACAATACGAAATATTATACCTTGTCATCCACGGATTACTATCGGTTGCAAAACTTGACTGGAAAAGATTCTGTACTGTACCGTAACCAGTATCAGCACACGCCAGGCAAGGAACAGCAGTATACACTAAATCTGGCATATACACAGGTACTGACTGAAAAGTCACGCTTGCAGTTCTCCTATGGCTTCAACAGCAACAAAGAGAGGCTGAATAGCAATACCTACGATTTAAGTCCTTGGGAGGTTTCGGATATGCCTTTCGGAACATTGCCTGGAGGTTATGAATCAAACAATATCGACAGCCTGACCAGTCGCAGCAACAGCCGGACGACGGGACAAAATCTCTCCGTATTGTTCACATACAATGGTGAAGTATGGGGAGTGCGAAGCTCACTGACCGCTACTATTCAGAAGCGCACCATCGAAGAAAGTACAGGCAGCCAGCTGGCCGATACAACGATCAACTCACTGGAATGGAGACCCAATCTGACCATTACCTACCGGAGCGGCGATAACTATGGCATGATCAGCTACAACGGCAGCACCTCACAGCCTGCGTTGCGCGACTTAATTGCACCTACCGACTACAGTTCGCCTTTGAATGTCACTCGCAGCAATCCCAACCTTCACGCTTCGTATACACATTATATATATGCTATGTTCAGCAATTTCCGCAAGGGGATCATGGTAGGACTGAACTGGAACCAACAAATCAACGCAGTAACACGTGCCACCCTATATAATACAGAAACCGGAGGCAGAGAAACGTTTCCGGTCAACATCAATGGAAACTGGTACTTATCGGGGAATGCTTCCTACGACAAACGGCTCAATCAGTTCCGGATATACGTCATGGGGTCCGGCAACTTCAATCAGAACGTAAGTCTGATAAACGAAGGTTATGAAGACAATATGCCTCAACGAAGCAATACACATACTACCGGACTGAACAGTGACCTGAGATTGTCTTACCTGCCCTCGTGGGGAAACATCGATCTGAACGGGAAATGGACATTCTACCAGTCGAAAAACTCGCTACAGAACCGGAACACTTATACACGTGTCTATACACTGGGACTGGAAACTTCCGCCAAC
>OBKR01003113.1_pt1 | contig 11066 bp, 11 predicted proteins | sample 1518991 | NCBI WGS metagenome assembly OBKR01 (sample SAMEA2452117, study PRJEB22498) | human gut metagenome | biome: human feces; feature: human gut; material: feces | place: Australia | collected 2012
AGCATCTGACTACGGATCAGAAGGTTACAGGTTTGAATCCTGTCGGAGTCACAAAGAAACACCAGCTATTGTATATAACAATGCTGGTGTTTTTTTATTATACACCACATTGCAATGAAATCATAACTTATGAATTTTATATTCAAGGCTATGAATTTTAGAATGATAACTTATAAAACAAGAAAACATCGGCCTATAAATTAAATTTATAGGCCGATGTTTTTTATTTCATAACTTATGAAATTTTTTCTTTCAGTATTTGATATTCAAATCTTGCAGAATCTGACGCATTTTTTCGTAGGTTGTAATGCGTGTAGGTACTAATGGCAAACGCAGTTTGTTTTCGATGAATCCCATTGCGTTTAACATGGCTTTTACTCCTGCAGGATTACCGTCGACAAACAACAATTTGAACAGTTCCGTAAATGAATGATGTATAGTCAAGGCATTTGCGTAATCTCCCTGGAGTGCCAGACGTGTCATACGACTGAATTCTCTAGGAAAAGCGTTTCCTATAACGGAAATAACTCCTACAGCTCCTAATGTTATCAAAGGAAATGTTATGCCGTCATCGCCAGATATGACATCAAAGTTTTCCGGTTTGTTTTTGATGATATCATCCATTTGGGTGATATTACCGGATGCTTCCTTGATAGCGATAACATTGGGAAAGTCGCGCGCAATGCGTAATGTGGTTTCGGCTGTCATATTTACTCCTGTACGTCCGGGAACGTTATAGAGCACGATAGGAAGCTCGGTAGCAGTAGCTATTGCCTTATAGTGTTGGTATATACCTTCTTGTGATGGTTTGTTATAATATGGAACGACTGATAATATGGCGTCTACTCCAGTAAAGTCGTCATTTTTTAAAGAATCAATGATTGCCTGAGTGTTATTGCCTCCGCATCCCAATAAAATAGGAATACGTCCGTTAACACGTTCCACAACCATTTTCTTTATTGTATTTTTCTCGTCAGTTGTTAAAGTAGGAGTTTCAGCAGTTGTGCCCAAGACGCACAGGAAATCTGCTCCATTTTGAATCAGATAGTCAACAAGACGCATCAAGGCAGCATAATCCACACTTCCGTCTTCTTTAAATGGAGTAATCAATGCAACTCCCATCCCTCTAAATCGTCTATGTATCATAGGAAATATTATTATTTCGTGTTTATTTGAATGCAAAAATACTAAAATGGATAAAATCCTTACTCTAAGAGCTTCAAAAAATCTTCTTCGTTGACAATTTTTATGCCTAGCTTGTTTGCCTTTTCCAATTTGCTAGGACCCATATTGTCTCCCGCCAGAATGAATGATGTTTTTGAAGAAATACTTCCGACATTCTTTCCTCCATTTTTCTCTATCATGGCTTTGTATTCATCGCGTGAATGGTGAGTAAATACTCCACTGATGACGATAGACATCCCCTGCAACTTGTCACTTTGTCCTTGCATGGCTTCTTCAGAAAGACTCAGTTGGAGGCCTGCATCTTTCAGACGTTCGATAAGTTCACGGTTGGATGCGTTTGAAAAATATAATATGATGCTGCTGGCTATTTTTTCTCCAATTTCATCAACGTGAATCAAATCATCAAGAGATGCTTGTGACAGAGCGTCAATACTTTTGAATGCGCGTGCAAGTTTCTTGGCTACCGTCTCGCCGACAAATCGGATTCCTAATGCAAAGAGTACACGCTCAAATGGAACATTTTTGGAATTGCGAATACCATTGATGATGTTTACTGCAGACTTTTCTCCCATTCGCTCCAGACGATAGATGTCGGTAGCTTTTAATGTATATAAGTCTGCAACGTTTTGAATAAGCCCTTTTTGATAGAACAGGTCGACGGTTTCTGGTCCCAGGCTATCAATATTCATGGCTCTTCGACTGATAAAATGTTCTATTTTCCCTTTTATTTGAGGAGGGCAGCTACTATCGTTAGGGCAATAGTGGGCAGCTTCCGTCTCATAACGTACAAGAGGAGTTCCACACTCCGGACAATGGGTTATAAAAGTGACTTTTTGGCTGTCGGCATGTCTTGACTGAGTATCTACTCCTGTTATTTTGGGTATGATTTCTCCTCCTTTTTCAACGTATACCATGTCATCAATATGCAAATCCAATCCTTTTATGATATCTGCATTGTGCAAGGATGCTCTTCGTACAATTGTTCCTGATAGTTGTACAGGATCAAGGTTGGCTACCGGCGTTATGGCTCCGGTACGTCCTACCTGAAAACTTACGGATTTTAGTCTTGTCAGTGCTCTTTCTGCCTGAAATTTATAGGCGATGGCCCATCTTGGAGATTTTGCCGTATATCCAAGATTTCTTTGTTGCCTGAGAGAATTGACTTTCAGAACAATACCGTCTGTCGCTACAGGAAGCTTTTTTCGTTCCACATCCCAATATTTAATGAAATCATATATTTCGTCCAGAGTTTTGCACAGACGTGTGGCATGTGATACCTTGAAACCCCATTTTTCTGCCCATTGCAAATTTTCGTAGTGTGTGTCGGCCGGCAAATTTTCTCCTAGCATATAATAAAGGTATGCATCAAGCTTACGTGATGCCACAACACTTGAATTTTGTGATTTCAGTGTGCCGGATGCTGCATTTCTCGGATTGGCGAACAATGGCTCTTCTCGGGCTTCGCGCTCTTTGTTCAGAGCTTCAAAAACTTCCCATGGCATGAGAATTTCACCTCTCATCTCAAAGTTCTGGGGATATCCGGTTCCATGCAGTACAAGTGGTATGCTGTGTATGGTTTTTACGTTATTGGTTACGTCGTCTCCTTTTTCACCGTCTCCTCGTGTTACGGCTTGTGTTAATTTTCCGTTTTCGTAAGTTAATGAAATGGATGTACCGTCATATTTCATTTCGCAACAAATCTCAAATGCTTCACCTTCCAAGCCTTTTTGTACTCGCTCATAGAAATCCCTTACATCGGCCTCTGAATAAGTGTTAGCCAATGAAAGCATCGGATATTTGTGGTAAACCTGTTTGAAATCTTCATTCAAATCGCTACCTACACGCATGGTCGGTGAATTGCTGTCGGCCATTTCCGGATGTTTGTTTTCTAAATCCTGCAATTCGTGCATTAGAAAATCAAATTCCTGGTCTGTGATTGTCGGCGCGTTCAGGATGTAATAGTTGTAATTATGTTGATGCAGTTCTTTGCGTAGCTGTATGATTCGTTCTTGTTCAGTCATTCGGATTTTTGTTTTTGTTTTCTTGAATAATTATATGTCTTATGCAAAAATACTGTTTTATTTAATGATTATAATCCCCAAAGGCAAAGTTTCTTCATTTTTGAGGAAAGCAAAAGAAGAAGTGATTCGTCATAAATCTGGTCTTACGGATACTTCTGCATCTTTTAAACAGCGATTGTTATAAAAGATGTAGGCTGCATTCTTCTCTTTTTTATTATTTTTGCACCACGAAAAATAAATTTGTACGATGAGAATTGATATAATTACTGTTCTACCGGAAATGATTGAAGGATTTTTCAATTGTTCTATTATGGCTCGTGCTCAAAAAAAAGGCCTGGCTGAGATTCATATTCATAATTTGCGTGATTATACACTTGACAAACATAAACGGGTAGACGACTATCCTTATGGAGGGTGTGCGGGAATGGTAATGCAAATTGAACCTATAGACCGATGTATCTCTGCATTGAAGGCTGAACGTAATTATGATGAGGTAATCTTTACAACTCCTGATGGTGAGCAGTTTAATCAGAAAATGGCTAATACTCTCTCATTGGATGAGAATCTTATTATTTTGTGCGGGCATTTTAAAGGAATTGATTATCGTATCCGCGAACACCTGATAACCAAGGAAATCAGTATTGGCGACTATGTGTTGACTGGTGGTGAACTTGCAGCCGCTGTGATGGCTGATGCAATTGTGCGTATTATTCCGGGAGTTATATCTGACGAGCAGTCAGCATTATCAGATTCTTTTCAGGATAATTTGCTTGCCCCACCTGTTTATACACGTCCGGTTGAATATAAGGGGTGGAAAGTACCTGATATTCTTCTTTCCGGCCATGAACGTAATATTCGTGAATGGGAATTGCAGCAATCTATAGAGCGCACTAAATTGTTGCGTCCTGATTTATTGGAATAATTATAGAATAACTTTATATAACGGTCGTATCAATTTGTTATATAATAATATATGCTTGTTTGTTATAGTATCTTGAGACTCTTTTTATAGAGAAACATATAAATATGGCAAGCTTTTACACGTTATTTTCAATAATCTTCATCTTTTAAATAGAGATAACTGAAAATAAGTTGGGAATCTGATTGTGATTCTGGAATACCGAAGCCCGATGCTTGTAATAGGCGTCGGGCTTCGGTATTATCTGTATATTTCTATAAGGATGTTTGTATTTGAATATTTTGTGTTGGTATTTTTTATTGGTGAAAAGTATAGGGATATTCTTATAAAATCTTTTTCAGTATAATCAGAGGGTATGAAGAACTTTGTGGAAATCTTCTTTATCAGTATTGGTTTTATCTCTATTTGATTAACCCAATCTTTTTTCATTTGAAATTTTGGAATTGTAGTCTTGATTACAGAGATAAGGAAAACAGATATTACAAGGATTTGTTTTTTTCTTTTTCTCTTAAAGTAAAAAGTAATAACAATGTGTCGGTCCAAGAAGATGCCTCTGTTTTATTCGGTATATTTCGAATCGTTCTTTTTTTCTCTTCGAGAAATATGGATGGTTTAGTAGCTCTGATTGCGTATTATTATTTTATATAGATATTTTTTATCGCTCTAAAAAATGATTTTTTTTATTTCTGACTGGTCTTACGCAGTGAATATGTGGATGCTTGACTGGGCGCAATTACAGTGTTTGAACTTTGATGGTATAACAGAAATGTTATTGTCGATGCGAATAGTGTATTTGTCTTCTTTTTGAAAAAGGATATAATTTTCTTTTGGCAAGCATGTACTTGTCAAAAGAAAATCTACTAAAGATGCTTTTTGCCTTTTCTTTAAATAAATTGTGGTTTCTGCTTTTTCATATGAATGAAATTCATCTTCATCCGGTGCATATATTTTTAATAAGCTGACACCGCATTTATTTTTATGTAAGTATTGAATAAGTGCAGAATCTTGCAATGGTATTATGCATGTAGAAGGTATTTCATGCTTTTTATTACTTTGTTCCTTCTCAAAGCATTTTTTGCTTGCGAATTCTTTGCCTTCTTTCTGGAGATCCTGTGCCAGAATGTAACAAGTGCTCGAGTTTGTGCAAGATATTTCCAATGCATGTGAAGTTATTCCACCAAAGCAAGTGATAAGTATGATATAGATATATATGAAATAATTCATGGCATTTCAAAATATGATTTCTCAAATATAATAAAAATTAATCGTAAAATGCAAATATTCGTTTATAATTTTTATATTTCTATATTCCAATTGTTATTCAATAATGGTAATAATGTAAAATTATATTATTCTATTATTTTTCTTCATTTCTTCTTTATGGTTGAAAATTTGTGTTTTTATAAAGCTTCAATGCATAGTCATGAATTATGGTACGAATGCTGTTTTTAATACTTTATAGGGTATAAGGCGAAATAAAAAATCCTTTCATAATTGTGATATTATGAAAGGATTGAATAATCGTGTTTTGTATGCATCAGCATTCCAATGCACCTATAATCTCAGTTACGGATTTAAATCCATGGCGGTCTAAGTACTCGTTGATTCCATCTATAACCTTTATGGTAACAGTAGGATCTATAAAATTGGCTGTTCCGATTTGTACTGCAGTAGCTCCGGCTAGCATAAACTCAATAGCATCCCGGGCATTCATAATTCCTCCTAATCCAATTACTGGAATTTTTACCGCCTTTGCAACTTGCCATACCATACGCAAGGCTATGGGCTTTACGGCAGCTCCACTCATTCCACCTGTAATTGTAGACAGTACGGGGCGACGTCGTTCTGCATCGATTGCCATTCCTAATAGTGTATTGATAAGTGATACGCTATCTGCTCCGGAATCTTCAACAGCTTTCGCTATTTCAGCTATATCTGTTACATTCGGTGACAATTTTACAATTAATGTTTTCTTGTAAACCTTGCGTACAGCACTGACAACTTCGCTGGCGCCTTTTGCAGAAACTCCAAAAGCCATACCTCCCTGTTTTACGTTGGGGCACGAAATGTTCAGTTCGATTGCAGGAATCTTGTCCAGTTCATTAATGGCTTCTGCTGTCTTTACATAACTTTCAATGTCTGAACCTGATACATTTACAATCATATTTGTTTGTATATTCTTGATATCAGGATAGATATGTTCAATGAAATAATCAACGCCTTTGTTTTGTAATCCTACTGCATTTAGCATTCCCGATGGAGTTTCAGCCATACGTGGATAAGGATTTCCTTCACGTCTGTTTAAAGTTGTTCCTTTTACAATGATTCCTCCTAAACGCTCCAAGTCTATAAAATCGGAAAACTCTACTCCGTATCCAAATGTACCAGAAGCGGTCATTACAGGATTTGCCAACTCTAATGTGTTTATTTTAACTCTTAGATCTGCCATAATAATTTCTTTATATTAAAAACTGGACCTTCTTTACATACGCATACATTGCCTTCTTCTTTTATGTTTTCAACACAGCAGAGACATGCGCCAACTCCACACGCCATATGATTTTCCAATGAAACCTCACATTCGATGTTTTTCATTTTTGCATATTTTGCAACGGAAACCATCATGGGTTTAGGGCCACAAGTATATATCATATCAAACTGTTTTGACTGTAAAACAGAGTGTTGCGTTACATAACCCGTTTCACCAGCACTGCCGTCTTCTGTAGTTGTGTATACTGTGCCTAATTTATTGAATTCTTCTAATTGAAGTAAATCTTTGGCAGAACGGGCGCCTAGTAAAAAAGTCGGGTTAAATCCTTGCTGTTTCAAATGCTCTCCTAAAAAAAGCATTGGAGCAGTTCCAACTCCTCCACCAACCAAAAGCGGTTGGCTTTCTTTAGATGCAGGTATGGAGAATCCGTTGCCAAGAGGAAGTACTATATTAATAATGTCTCCTTCTTTTACTTTTGCTAAATGTTTTGTTCCTTCACCGACCAGCTGAATCAGTAGCCAAAGTTCATTCTTCTTTTTATCAACATAATTTATTGATATAGGACGACGTAAAAAGGTGGAGGGTGAGTCATCTATACGCACTTCAACAAATTGTCCAGGATGCATTTCTGGCAATGGTTGAGATTGTGTCAGTTTTAATAACACATAGTTCTCATGTAAATGAAGATTTTCTGTAACTTGTAAGTCTAAAATATATTTTTTCATAATGAAATGAAGATATTAAATGCATTTGCAAAGATAGATTAAAAAAAGGATTCATTTATCTTTCCTGCCGTTAATGTTACTATTTCAGCTGAAGGAATGTTTCGTATGTACCGTCATTATAAAAAACTCTTATTTCTACAACTTTTCTGGTCGGAACATTTGTTTTTTGTCCAATATTGGATGAATCCCTGGCAGAGGAACGTTGTTCTGCTGTTGAAAATTCATCAAGCATGCTTTTGGGAAATATAGGGTATTCATTTTCCGAATCAGATATTTCTTCATTTTCGTTAGTATCTGAAATGTTGTAGTTAGGAGTGCCCATTTCACCTTCACCATATAAAAGCCATTTCAGGTTAATATCAGGAAAAGCCTGATTTATTTTCATTACAACGTCTAGGCTGGGATTGTTTCTGCCAGTTAAAATGTGAGATAATGAAGCTTGTTTCATTCCTATAATCTTGGCAAACTGTGAGGATGAGACACCTATTTTTTGCATTATTTCTTCAATTCGATCTTTCATAGACTAACATTTTAGTAATATCATAATGTTATTACAAAAGTAAACTAATAATATTACATATGCAAATTTATATAATATACAAAAGTATATATAATTGTATTATACGAAAGTACTTAATCCATATATCATTATTATACATTTATATATTTTGTATGATAAATGATTCTATTTTACTGATTGATAGATGATTTTTCTTGTTTATAACATGATATTCTACAAATGTTAGCAGAATTGCATACATTGACCATTTATATTTATTGTATAAATGGAATTTGAAGATAAATTCAGCTGATTACGAGCGTGATATATGCCTATTTTGACATGGTATAAATATTCATTATACAAAAATAAAGAGTATACAAATATAACTTTATCTTTGTAAAAAACGAGATAAGATTCTATATATATTATAGAAATGTATAATATATATAGATAATAATATATAAATGTATTGATATTAATAGGAAGGCAAAGGATGTTTATAATGTTATCTCCTATATTTATATAGAATATAGAAGGTATATAATCAGAGCGATGAATTAATGCAGTATTTTAAAGATGAGCTCTTTTAATAAATCTCCATTTCCTATAGATGGATTACATACTCCTTTTGATTTTGCATCACATTGTCGTATTGCTTCTATTATGTGCATGACTTTTACTCCGCTATAATTTTGCATGGCTGTGAGATATTCTTTTGCCTGCCACTGGTTTTTCAGTTCTAGTTGAGCTGCAATTCCGCTTTCTGTTTTTTGAGGAGCATAGTATGCCAACATGAGATTGGAGAAGAAATTGAATAGAAGAGGTAATGTTTTTTGCAAGGGATTATTTTTAGGGTTTTGCTCAAAGTATTGAATAATCTGGTTTGCCTTGAAAACATTTCTTTCTATGAGGGCATTTTTGAGCTCGAAATTATTAAAATCCTTACTTATTCCGACATTCTTTTCAATCTGTTCTGCTGTTATTCTATGTGAATTGGTCGATTGGGTAGTTATAATCAACTTGTCGAGTTCGCTGCTTAATCGTGATAAATCAGAACCTACAAAGTCGGTGATCAATTCTGCGGCTTTAGGCTCAATATCTATTTTCTTTCGTTTCAGGTATGTTGTAACAAAAGGTATGAGCTGATATTCTTTCAATTTCTTAGACTCAAAAAGAACACCTTTCTCTCCTATTTCTAATGTTATCTTTTTTCTTCTGTCAAGCGTCCCATTCATATGGCAGAATACAAGTATTGTCGAGAGCTGAGGTTTTTGAATATAATAAGATAGTTTGTCTATATTATTTAAATTCTGAGCTTCCTTTACAATTATAACCTGATATTGGCTCATCATGGGAAAACGCTTAGCTGCGGTTATAATGGTTTCTATGTTTGTTTCATTTCCATAGAGCATTATCTGGTTAAAACCTTTTTCTTCTTCAGAAAGTACGTGCGAAGCTATATAATCACTGATTTTATTAATGTAATATGATTCTTCTCCCATCAAATAATATATGGGAGCATATTGCTTATTGTTGATATTCTGTATGATAGTTTCTACACTAGTTGTATCTTTCTGAGTCATAGGGATATTCTTTTATAATTTTGTGTGTGTTTACCAATCGAATTTCAAATGACGCACTGTACGTTTCTCGTCTATAATCATACGTAATGCTTCTATACCGATAATTACATGCTCTTTTGCGTAATTTCTGGTAACAAGCTGGTCACTTTGTTCTGTTTTTACTCCTTCAGGAATCATAGGTTGGTCTGAAACAAGAAGTAGAGCTCCGGTAGGAATATGATTTGCAAATCCTACACTGAAAAGCGTTGCAGTTTCCATATCCACAGCCATTGCACGTGTCTTAATCAGATAATCTTTGAATTTGTCGTCATATTCCCATATGCGTCGGTTGGTTGTATAAACAGTTCCAGTCCAATAATCACGATTATGATTTCTTATAGTTGTAGAAACAGCGCGTTGCAGCATAAAAGCCGGAAGTGACGGAACTTCTGGAGGAAAATAATCATTAGAGGTTCCTTCTCCTCGTATGGCTGCGATGGGAAGTATGAGATCACCTAATTGATTCTTTGCTGCTATACCGCCACATTTTCCCAGGAAAAGACATGCCTTAGGCTGTATTGCCGTTAAAAGATCCATTATAGTCGCAGCGTTCGGGCTTCCCATTCCAAAATTAATGATCGTAATATTCCCTGACGTTGAAGAAATCATATTGGCACTACCCTTTCCTGTTATTTCTGAACTACATTGCTCGGCAAAGAGTTCCACGTAATTATTGAAATTGGTTAATAGAATATATTCGCCAAAATCTTCCAAATTACGATGGGTGTATCTTGGGAGCCAATTTTCAACGATTTCTTGTTTTGTCTTCATAATTATCGTATTTTTGTGAAACCAACAATATGAGTATGATTATTAATTCGCAAATGTACTAATGTTATCTCTAAATTTACCTTCCTTTGAGGCTAAAATCAAAAATCTGGATGGGAAAAATGTTATTTATGATGTTTTGCGTCGTCGCTATGTAGCTTTAACACCAGAAGAATGGGTTCGGCAGCATTTTGTACATTTCCTGATAGAACATAAGGGATATCCACAAAGCTTAATGGGAAATGAAGTTATGCTTAAGCTCAATGGAATGACAAGGAGATGTGATACATTATTATATAATAGAGATCTATCGGCCAGAATGATTATAGAATATAAAGCCCCTAATATAGAAATAAATCAAAAAGTTTTTACTCAAATAAGCAATTATAATCTGGTATTGCGTGTTGATTATTTGATTGTGAGTAATGGAATACGGCATTATTGCTGTAAAATGAACTATGAAAATCAAAATTTCTGTTTTTTGGAAACTATCCCTGACTACTCTTTATTGTAAATAAATTTTTTTAGAAGCTATTGTGGGTGGCATGTTGCTTTTGTTAGTATCTATTAACTTATATAGTTAATAATACTTTCTATGAAATTTTAAGAGGGTTAAAAGAAATATTTGTTGTTTAAGCCTTAAATAATGGTATAATAAGAGCTTATTGGTATTTTTGAGGATTTATGCTGATAGTTGTATTCTGTTTTTGTAAGTAAAATGTTTAATATAATATAAAATTATGGCGTAACTATTGTATATACCAATTCTATTACTTACCTTTGCAACCGCAAATGAGAAATGCACTCTTAGCTCAGTTGGTAGAGCAATTGAC
>OBKR01003115.1_pt1 | contig 11059 bp, 10 predicted proteins | sample 1518991 | NCBI WGS metagenome assembly OBKR01 (sample SAMEA2452117, study PRJEB22498) | human gut metagenome | biome: human feces; feature: human gut; material: feces | place: Australia | collected 2012
TCACAACGTAGGAGGACTTCCGGATTTCGTTGATTTCAAAGAAATCATCGAGCCACTCCGTGACCTGTTCAAAGACGAGGTACGTAAAGCTGGTCTTGAACTTGGAATTCCGGAAAGACTGGTATTCCGTCAGCCATTCCCAGGTCCGGGACTTGGAATCCGTATCATCGGAGAAGTCACCGAAGAAAAAGTACGCATCGTACAGGATGCAGACTACATCTACCGTGAAGAAGTCGACAAAGCAGCCGCCGACTACAAAAAAGAACACGGAGAAGACCCATCCTGGATGCCAAACCAGTACTTCGCAGCCCTTACCAATATGCGAAGCGTAGGCGTAATGGGAGACTTCAGAACCTACGATTACGCAGTAGCACTCCGTGCTGTCAAGACTATTGACTTCATGACTGCCGAGTCCGCAGAGATTCCTTATGCAGTACTTAATAAGGTGATGAACCGTATTATCAATGAAGTTAAGGGCGTGAACCGCGTATTCTATGATCTTACTAGTAAGCCGCCTGGTACGATTGAGTTTGAGTAAAGGCAAAAAGACTGAAAAATAGAAAAATTTACAATAAAGGCTGCAGAAATGGATAATTCTTGCAGCCTTTATTTAGTGTCAGATGGAAGTCTGTGAGTTGAAAAATATTATTATATATTTGTTAAGGAAAAAGCAATTGAAAATAGTTCAATTGCTTTTTGAGTTTATATTGTTATTCATTTGGTTATATCTTTATATTATTATTAATTTGTTAAAAGCTATTGACACGGAGAGATAAAAGGAATATTATAAAGCTGTAATGAAAAAGAGCTACCTAGTACTGGTAATACTAAGTAGCTCATCATAGGAAATGCAATCCAAATAATTTGAATAGCATCCAGCACATCTATTCTAAATTATTTCTCGATTTTTGTAAACCCTTTCTATGATATTTTCATTACAACAATGAATCTGCAGATTCAATAAAAATATCATAAGGAGGCTTTTATCATGAAAGCAATTAAAATCAAAATGAAGCGTAACTGTGGCAATTCCGGAAATGTACAGGACATTGATTCTATCTATATAGATCAGACAAGTACATACTGGAAGAAATCAGAAGTTTACGACTATCTGCAAAAATTTCCTAAAACCATTACCGTAAATATTTCACCATATCCATATCTTATTCCTGCAATAAGTTCACAGGGTGAGAAATATGTTCGTTCTGTGGCGAATAGTACATCGAAAGATAATCTGATGATGTTACCACGGGAATAATGATTAACGGTTTGTCAGCAAGGCAGATATATAAATCGAACATTTCTTCGATATCTGTCTTGCGTTAAGGCTATAATCCTGATAAAATATAGTAAAAATATATAAAAAATAAAAATTTAATACTGTAAAAATAGGCATATAACACAAGGAGTACTGAATGGAAGATAAAGAAATAAGTATTCCGGAAACGGAAGAATGTACACTGGCCCATGTAGACTATGAAACACAAAGAATCCAGTCTATGCAGGAACACGCAGGAAATGTTGCTCTTTTTTTAAGTAATGTCTGTGAACTTCCAGAATTGAAAAACCTTGTAGAATTAGCTGGAATTCTTCATGATGCAGGAAAGCTTGGCACAAAAAATCAGGATGATTTTAAGAATATTCTGAAGCTGGGTGATAAGGTACATAAACATGGACTGGATCATTCTACTGCCGGTGGAAGACTTGCGCTTGAATTAATAAAGGAATGGCCTGTCTCGGAATTTATCAGTACATTGATTTATTTTCATCATGGAATGGAAGATTGTATTAATCTGGAAAATGGCCAGAGTTTACAGGAACGACGTTTGAAAAAAGAAATTGAGTATGCATACATTAAAGAAAAATTTTTCCGGATTTATGATATAAAAACGTTGAAGAAATCCGGAGAGGAGGCAATTCAGTCATATCAAAAAATCTTTAATAATATAAATGAATTTGTTAAAAAACAAGATCCTTCCGGAAAAAAATATGGAAGCAGATATTTTTATCTGGGAATGTATTTGAGAATTGCGTTGTCTTTGCTGACTGATAGTGACTGGACAGATACAGCATGTTTTTTTCAGAATATCCCTTTATCGAAAAGAATTTCGCAGGAAGAGACTCAGGAAATATGGCAGAAGTGTATACATAATTTTGAACAGTATTTGAAAAATGAAATTCAGAATAATCCGGACAATGGAAATCAGCTGAACAGTTTTCGACAGGAGATATCTGACTCCTGTCGGAAGGCAGCAGAAACGAATCAGAAACTATATCGTCTAACGGTGCCAACTGGTGCTGGAAAAACGCTCAGTAGTCTTCGATTCGCACTCTATCATGCAAGGAAAGAACAAAAAAATCGTATTATTTATATAGCCCCCTTCACATCTATTTTGGAACAGAACGCAGAGGAAATTCGAAAAGCAACGGGATTGCCCTCTGTTGTATTGGAACATCACTGTAATGTGATCTGTGAAGAAGGAGAAGAGGAAAAATATCGAAATCTCACAGAGACCTGGGACTCACCAATTATTGTAACGACAGCAGTGCAGATTTTAAATACGTTATTTTCTGATCAGAAGAGTTGTATTCGTAGAATGCATAATCTATGCAACAGCGTTATTATATTTGATGAAGTGCAGGCAATTCCGGTTAAATGCACAGAACTTTTTAATCTGGCTGTGAATTTTCTTTCTCAGTTTTGCGGAACAACAGTGGTATTATGTTCTGCTACACAGCCGACACTGGCTTCTCTTGAAGAAAATAATATCTGCAGGTGTGTGGAGATGTCAGGAGAATCTGAAAAATATGCAAAAGCTTTTAAAAGAGTTGAGATTATCGATGAAACAGAAAGATACTCTGGAGGGATGGAAACAGAAGATTTAAGAGATTTTGTATTAGAAAAAACAGAGGAATATAGAAGTACTTTAGTAATTGTAAATACTACAAAATGTGCATTTGAAGTATTTCAAAAACTGGAAGACAGCTGTACGGAGGAATATGCGATTTTCCATCTGAGCAATAATATGTGTCCACAACATAAGCTGGATACTTTGAAAGAAATAAGAAATGTATTAAGAAAAAAATCAAAGAAGATTATTTGTGTCAGCACACAGGTTGTGGAAGCTGGAGTGAATTTTTCTTTCGGATGTGTGATCCGGTCAAAAGCTGGTTTTGACAATGTTATTCAGGCAGCAGGAAGATGCAACCGACATAAAGAGTTGGGAAGAATGGGGGCAGTTTATATTGTGCAAATGTCCCAGGAGGCAGAGAAACTGGAACATTTGAGAGAAATAAGAAACGCACAGGCTGCTTTACAAAAGGTGCTTGATGATTTTAAGCATGATAAGAAAAAGTTTAATTATGCATTGGATTCAGAAATAGCTATAAAATTTTATTATTCAGTGTATCATACACAGTTAAGAAAGTCAGAAACGAAATTTCCGGCTGAAGTATATAATGTGCCTGTAACATTAGTGGATCTGTTGGGGAAAAACCAAACAGGTCGGAATCAATATCGACGAAAACATGAAGGAAAAATGTATATAAAACTTCCGCAGGCTTTCCAGACTGCAGGACATGAGTTTGAAGTGATTTCTGATACTTATAAAGTAAGCGTTGTTGTTCCATATGAAACCGAGGCATATCAGTTGCTGGAAGAACTGTCACAAGTGCGAACAGAAACAGAGAAGAAAAAGATATTGAGAAAATTACAGAGGTACACGGTCGGGATTTCGGAAATCAGAAAAGATAAACTGGGAAATGCCATATATGAAACTAGTGAAGGGATTCTGGTGTTGAGTGATGGATATTATGATAAAAAAGTGGGTGTTGTGGATGAGCCAAAGATGGATTTTTGCAATATGTAAAGGTGGTGAGAAGCATGAAAAAATATAGAAATACAATAGAATTTGAAGTATATGGTCCATATGCACTTTTTTCTGATCCCGTTATGCGGGTCGGTGGAGAAAAGACAAGTTATCATATTCCGACATATGAGGCCTTACGTGGAATTGTGGAAAGCATTTACTGGAAGCCCACGATCATGTGGATCGTAGATGCAGTAAGAGTAATGAATCCGATTCAGACAGAAACAAAAGGTATCCGTCCGATCGCATATAATGGTGGCAATGAGCTTGCATACTATACGTATCTGAAAGATGTTCGTTATCAGGTGCGTGCGCATTTTGAAATAAATTATAATCATACAGAATTGAAAGATGATCGAAATGAGTATAAACATCATAATATTGCTAAACGGATGGTGAAGCGAGGCGGACGCAGAGATATTTTCCTTGGAACAAGAGAGTGTCAGGCTTTTGAAGAACCTTGTACATTTGGCGAGGGAGAAAGCTTTTATGATACGATGACCGGAGAAGTAGATTACGGTTTTATGTATCATGGCATAACATATGCGGATGAAGCTGTTTTGGAAGAAGATAAGGGTAAAATGACAGTGCGTTTCTGGAAACCGGTTATGAAGAAGGGGGGAATTATAGAATTTATAAAACCGGAAGAATGTACACAGAAAAGACACATCAGAGAAATGGAACGTAAAATTTTTGGAAAAGATAATTTCACAGGTTTAAAGGAATTTACCAGTGAGGAGGTGGGAGAGTGAGCTGGGTAAACGAACTCATTGATCTGTATGAGATAAACAGTGACAAAATAGGTGTCATTGAGTATCGGGGAGAAATGCCATACGTTCTTTTGCCACCGTTTCATACTACTGTGACTGCACAGATAACAGTAACTATTGATCAGGATGGTAATTTTATGAATGCAGAACCGGTAGATCTTAATGATAAATTAACGATCATACCGGTTACAGAAAAATCGGGAAGTCGTACAGCAGGAAAGGAACCACATCCTTTGTGTGATAATCTGAGATATCTTGCAGGAGATTATACCCAATATTATAAGGATGATGGAATTTGTCATGAACTGTATATTTCTCAGCTGAAAGAATGGGTAAAATCGGAATACTGCCATGAGAAGGTCCGGGCAATTTATTTATATCTGAAAAAAAATACTCTGATCTCTGATCTGGTTGATAAAAAGATTATAAAATTGGATGAACAGAATCAGATTGATGACAAAGAAAATATTCAGGGAATTGTGCAGACGAAAGCATTTGTACGTTTTATCATTCGTTCGTCAAATTCAGATCTTTTTGAATTAAAAACAGATGAATGCTGGAAAGACAGAACACTTCAGGATTGTTATATAAATTATGTGCGGTCCCGGGAAAAAGAGAAAGGCTTGTGCTATCTTACCGGAAATATGGAGGCTATTTCTTATCTTCATTCTAAAAAAATCCGTAATGAAGGTGACGGAGCAAAGCTGATCTCATCAAATGACAGTCAGAATTTTACTTATCGGGGACGGTTTGTAAGTAAGGAAGAGGCTTTTGCAGTAGGAAATGAAACCTCTCAGAAAATTCATAATGCATTGAAGTGGATTATTCGGAAACAGGGAACATTTTTTGATACTTTGGCAGTTGTTACATGGGAATCTAATCGACTGAGTATGCCAAGATGGAATGTAGATACAGAAATGATTACATCGGAATATGCTTGGGATGATGAAGAACCTGAAGAAGAAATCATATCAGATGGAAATGCAGTCACAGCTGAAAAATTTTACAGAGCGCTTCGAGGATATGGGAAAAAGGTAGATAATACATCAGCAATGATCTTGCTTGGCTTTGATGCGGCCACACCGGGAAGATTGTCCATGGTTGAGGAGATGACGCTAGATTCTGCGCGATATCTGGAGAATATAAAGAAATGGCATGAGAGCTGCAACTGGATTCATGAGAAATGGAAAGGTAAAGAAAGAATAGAGTTTTCCGGAATGGTTGGCGTTAAAGATGTAGCAGAGATTCTGTTTGGCATAGAAAGTAAAGGCGGACTTGCGATTGCGGATGCAAACGGAAAGAAAATGTATGCGGAAGTTGCGAGAAGATTAATTCCATGTATCTGGAAAGGAACCGAAATCCCGCATGATTATGTGAACAGAGCTGTGCTTAAGGCGTCTAATCCATTAACATATAGAGATCGCAAAAATTGGGAAAGGGTTTTAACGTTAGCATGTTCGCTGGTGAAAAAAGATAGAAAAAAGGAGGAATGGAATGTGGCATTAGATAAAAATCAAAAAGACAGAAATTATTTATATGGACGTTTACTGGCAGTGGCAGATCGGATTGAATATCGTACTTATGATGATGGAGATAAAGCAAGGGTTACAAATGCAAAAAGATACATGAGTACTTTTTCCCAGAGACCTTTTGAAACATGGAAGGTGATTGAAGAAAATATCCAGCCATATATGAATAAATTGGGGATTGCGGAGAGGCGTTTTTATGAAAATCTGTTAGATGATATTTATGAATTATTTGAAATAGATAGTTTCAAGGATAATAAAAAATTGGATGGTTTATATCTTCTTGGTTTTCACAGCCAGGCTTATGATCTGAAACTGAAAAAGGAAGATTCCAAAGAAAAGGAAGAGGAGGAATAAACGATGAGTGAATTAAAAGGAAAAATTGATTTTACTTTATTTGTAAGTGCTGATAATGCGAATCCAAATGGAGATCCATTAAATGGAAACCGTCCAAGGATCAACATGGATGGATATGGTGAAATATCAGATGTGTGCATTAAAAGAAAAATCAGAAATCGTCTTCAGGATCTTGGACAGAAGATTTTTGTACAGTCAGATGATCGTACAGATGACCCTTATACCAGTCTGAAAGACCGTGCAGATGGATGTGAGGAACTGAAAGCCCAGATGGGAAATAAGAAAAATGCGAATCGAGACGCATGTGCGGCGATTGCTTGCAGAGAGTGGTTGGATGTCAGAGCTTTTGGTCAGGTCTTTGCATTTAAAGGAATTCCTGTATCATTTGGCGTAAGAGGACCTGTTTCCATTCATCAGGCGATCAGTCTTTCGCCAATCGATATCATCAGCATGCAGATTACTAAAAGTGTAAACAGTGAATCTGGAAAAGAGAGTAAGGCTTCGGACACCATGGGCACGAAACACCGAGTGGGATTTGCGGTATATAAAGTAATGGGAAGTGTAAACGTTCAACTTGCTGAAAAAACAGGATTTAGTCAGGAAGACGCAGAATTACTGAAAGAAGCATTAAAAACATTATTTGAAAATGATGCTTCTTCTGCAAGGCCAGAGGGAAGTATGGAAGTCTGCAAAATGTACTGGTGGCAGCATGATGAAAAAACTCCTGCTGTTTCCAGTGGGAAAATTCAGAGAGGTTTTGAGATTAAACCTAAGAAGGAGCATCCGAGAGAATTTACAGATTACGAAATTTCGTGGCATGTAGATGGATGCAAAGAGCCGGAGGAATTTGATTTTGTATAAGGAAGAAGATTTTCTTCAGTTATCTGGAATCCAGCATTTTGAATTTTGCCGAAGACAGTGGGCATTGGCTTACATAGAGTTACAGTGGCAGGAAAATGTCAGAACAGTCGAAGGAAAAATTCTTCATGAAAACGCACATGATGCAAGTATGAAAGAAAAAAGAGGGGATCTTTTGACCGTACGTGCAATGCCGATTCACTCCCGGGAAATGGGAGTGAGCGGCGAATGTGATGTAGTAGAATTTCATAAAGTAAAAGATGGAATTCATCTGGCCGGGAAGGAAGGGGTTTATAAGGCAGTTCCAATAGAATACAAAAGAGGACGGCCGAAAACAGATGATTCGGATATTCTTCAGGTGGCGGCACAGGCAATGTGTCTGGAAGAAATGTTATGTTGTACTATATCCTATGGATATATCTTTTACGGAGAGACAAGGCATCGCATGAAAGTAGAATTCACAGATGAAGTGAGGGAAAAGGTTCGTAAGATATTTACAGAAATGCATAAATATTATGAACAGCGATATACACCGAAAGTAAAGACAAGCAAAAAGTGTAATGCCTGTTCTTTGAAAGATATTTGTATTCCTGTTCTGAATAAAAAGAAGTCTGTTTCCGGGTATATTGACAGGATAATTGCGGAAGAGGAAAAAGAATGAAAAGGCTTTTGAATACGTTGTATGTAACAACTGGAAATAAGTATTTGTCCCTGGATGGAGAAAATGTAGTTGTTTTGGAAGAACAGAAAGAGATTGGTAGAATTCCTCTGCATAATCTTCAGGCAATCATTACATTTGGTTATACGGGGGCCAGTCCAGCACTTATGGGAGCGTGTGCACAGAGAAATATAGATCTTTCTTTTATGTCTGGAAATGGAAGGTTTCTGGCCAGAGTTACCGGTGAGGTAAAGGGAAATGTGACATTGAGAAAACAGCAGTACCGAATCAGCGATAACAAAGAAGAAAGTATACATATAGCAAGAAATTTTATTCTTGGAAAAGTGTATAATTCCAGATGGGTTTTAGAAAGAGCTATAAGAGATTATACGTTGCGTCTTGATGTAGAAACTATAAAAAAGAAATCTTTGTTTCTTGTACAGAGCATGGGGAAAATAAGAGGATGCGAAAGTGCGGATGAATTATTAGGGTTAGAAGGAGAAGCTGCTTCTGTTTATTTTTCTGTGTTTGATGAACTAATCCTGCAACAGAAAGAAGAATTTTATTTTCATGGAAGAAATAAGAGGCCGCCTTTGGATAACGTTAATGCGATGTTGTCGTTTGGATATTCTTTGTTGGCAGGAATGTGTGGGGCTGCTCTGGAAGCAGTGGGTCTTGATCCATATGTTGGATTTTTTCATACAGACAGACCTGGACGTATGTCGTTGGCACTGGATTTGATGGAAGAATTCAGAAGTGTTATGGTAGATCGGTTTGTTTTGACACTGATCAATAAAAGAATTATGAAGGAAAAATATTTCATAAAAAAAGAAAATGAAGCGGTTATTATGACGGATGAAGGACGAAAAGCTTTTTTATCAGCCTGGCAGTCTAAAAAACAGGAGACTATTAAACATCCATTTCTGGATGAGAAGATAGAATGGGGAATGGCTCCGTATGTTCAGAGTATGCTGTTGGCGAGATACCTAAGAGGAGATTTGGATGAATATCCGCCATTTTTCTGGAAGTAGGTGAGATAATGCTGGTTTTGATAACATATGATGTGAATACACAAACGGCGGCAGGAAGAAAACGTCTGCGTAAAGTTGCAAAAGAGTGTACTAATTATGGACAGCGAGTACAAAATTCTGTATTTGAGTGCCAGATGGACGCAACAAAATGCAGACAGGTGAAGAATATCCTGGAGAATATCATAGATAAAGAAGTGGATAGCTTAAGATTCTATTATCTGGGTGAAAAGTACAAAAATAAAGTAGAACATATTGGTGCAAAACCTGGCTTTGATGTTACAGATACCTTAATATTATAGTGCGAAAGGTAAGTTCACAGAAATACTCCAGAACATTCGCACCAGGAAATACATATAGTTTACAAGAAAAATAATTTAAAATATGATGATTTGAATAAAAAATAAGACTAATATGTATAATAAGTAGAAAAATCAGTTTTGGATAAATATGTTTTTGTCTGAAATTGCTGTCAGCCTCCTTGTGAGGCTGTGAGTTGAAATTATTAATACCTGACGGGGTTTCAATATTCTGCCGTCAGCCTCCTTGTGAGGCTGTGAGTTGAAATATCGAGTACATCACACATCTTTTGCCATGACCACGTCAGCCTCCTTGTGAGGCTGTGAGTTGAAATAATCTTAACTGCAATCTGTACACATTTCTGGTTGTCAGCCTCCTTGTGAGGCTGTGAGTTGAAATTTTTCTGCGGTAACGCCTTAAGCGGATAAAGCATATCGTCAGCCTCCTTGTGAGGCTGTGAGTTGAAATAATTACGTGCACTCCGGTATAATTTTCATGAGGTCAGCCTCCTTGTGAGGCTGTGAGTTGAAATAGCACAATATATAGGTATTCGGGTGTAGTTCAAGGTCAGCCTCCTTGTGAGGCTGTGAGTTGAAATAATGCAGTATTTCAGTCCACCGTAGGTTTTCCCGTCAGCCTCCTTGTGAGGCTGTGAGTTGAAATAACTTACCTCCATTTCCGTTACCCTTATCATCTTGTCAGCCTCCTTGTGAGGCTGTGAGTTGAAATGCCATGACCACAGATTCCTGTCAGACCAAATCCCGGTCAGCCTCCTTGTGAGGCTGTGAGTTGAAATGTCCCACCTTTCAAGCATATTCGCAAGTTTCTTGTCAGCCTCCTTGTGAGGCTGTGAGTTGAAATGAATGTGATTCGAAAGAGGGTTGCCTTACCCAGTGTCAGCCTCCTTGTGAGGCTGTGAGTTGAAATGTAAGTAGCTACAACGGAATTCAAAACGGTCGTTAGTCAGCCTCCTTGTGAGGCTGTGAGTTGAAATGTAAGTGCTGTGTGGAAAGCTTCCCATTCTCTGTTGTCAGCCTCCTTGTGAGGCTGTGAGTTGAAATAATAGCGGTCTTACGGATGCTGAGAAAAATATTGTCAGCCTCCTTGTGAGGCTGTGAGTTGAAATGCACATGCCATTAATCCATTCCTCCTGTAATAATGTCAGCCTCCTTGTGAGGCTGTGAGTTGAAATATATAAGCCAAGTCTTGCGAAATGTTGTAAAATGTCAGCCTCCTTGTGAGGCTGTGAGTTGAAATAATCTGTCGGTTAATGTCCACAAACGCCTTGCCGTCAGCCTCCTTGTGAGGCTGTGAGTTGAAATAACCAGAAAAGCAGATATCACACCGAAGTGACCGGTCAGCCTCCTTGTGAGGCTGTGAGTTGAAATAATCACCTTCTTCCAGTCCTGTTATGAATCCATGGTCAGCCTCCTTGTGAGGCTGTGAGTTGAAATGCGAATCCATGTGTCACCGTATTGTCGTTTAGCGTCAGCCTCCTTGTGAGGCTGTGAGTTGAAATATCAATCTGTTCCTGAAGCCATGTAGCCCTTGCGGAGTCAGCCTCCTTGTGAGGCTGTGAGTTGAAATGCTATTATACCACTAATGTTTGCCCTTGGCAACGTCAGCCTCCTTGTGAGCACGACAAACGCATGAGTAAATAAATTGTGAACACACCCCTTTTCTAGTAAAATAA
>OBKR01003118.1_pt1 | contig 11049 bp, 8 predicted proteins | sample 1518991 | NCBI WGS metagenome assembly OBKR01 (sample SAMEA2452117, study PRJEB22498) | human gut metagenome | biome: human feces; feature: human gut; material: feces | place: Australia | collected 2012
GGTATTCTATGAGACAGAAGCTAAAAACAGCGGAGCAAAGAAAACAAAAAAGAAAAAAGGGGGTAGAAAGTAATGAAGATGTCTAAAAAATCAAAAATTGTAATTTACATATTACTCGGACTGGTAGCCATTTACTTTCTTGCACCGTTTATTTACATGCTGTTTTCTGCATTTAAGACAGAAGGAGAAGCAATTGCATATCCGCCGAAACTTCTGCCGGCAGAATGGCATTTTGAGAACTTTATTAATGCATGGAAATCACAGCCGTTTGGAACATATCTTTGGAATTCAATTCTTGTAACAGTTCTGACAACAGTCGGACAGGTTCTTTCATGTTCACTGGTTGCTTATGGATTTGCAAGATTTAACTTTAAAGGAAAAAATATCCTCTTTATGATCCTGCTTTCAACAATGATGATTCCATGGGATGTTACCATGATTCCGCAGTACATGGAATTCAACTTATTCGGATGGATCAATACACTGAAGCCGCTGATCGTGCCGGCATGGTTCGGATCTGCCTATTATGTATTCCTGATGAGACAGTTCCTTATGGGAATCCCGAAGGATTTTGAGGAAGCAGCACGAATTGACGGCGCAAATCAGTTCCAGATTTACTGGAAGATTTTCATGCCGATCATGAAACCTTCATTGATTCTTGTCGGTGTACTTAATATGCTGACTGTATGGAATGACTATCTTGGACCACTCATTTTCTTACAGGACAGAAGCAAATATACATTGGCACTTGGACTTGCTTCATTTAAAGGAGTTCACAGTACACAGATTATTCCGATGCTTTGTATTACGATTATTATGATTATTCCGCCGATCATTATTTTCATTATCGCGCAGAAATATATTGTTGAAGGAACCAGTGGTTCTATCAAATAGACAGGCGTATGGAGCGGTCAGGCAGACTGTATCTGTCTGACCGCTGTTGCTGTCTTATATGGGATACCACTTGAGAGGAGAAAATTATGGCAAGAAAAAAAGTAAAAAGATGGGAAGACCATCGGATTACCGGAATTGGGAGAAGAGAAGCACGAACGGCTTTTTATAAAGATTCGCAAAAGAAAATCAGTTTAAATGGAGAATGGGCTTTTAAATATGTTGATGCACCGGAATTATCGCCGGAAGGATTTGAACAGTCGGGGGCATGTGAAGGATGGGATAAGATTGATGTTCCGTCCGTATGGCAGCTTAGAGGGTATGACAAGATGCATTACACAGATGTGTTATATCCATTTCCGGTAAACCCACCGCATGTACCAGATGAAAATCCAACTGGAATTTATAAAAAGACAGTTGTATTAGATGAACAGTGGATGGAAAAAGACACGGTTCTGAAATTCCATGGTGTTGACAGTGCATTTGATGTATGGGTAAATGGAAACCATGTTGGATTTGGAAAAGTCAGCAGACTGCCTTCAGAATTTGACATTACCGGGTTTGTAAAAACAGGTGAAAATGACATTACCGTTCGTGTATACAAGTGGTCAGACGGTACTTATCTGGAAGATCAGGATATGTGGTGGTTATCAGGAATCTACAGGGATGTAGAACTGATCAATGAGGAAAAGAATGCAGTTCTGGATCTTCGTGTAAATGGGACATTGGATGACAGCTACAAAAATGGTTTTTTTACAGCTGGAATTACAATGAAACAGGCTGGTACAAATCTTGGCTGGAAGCTTTCTTATAAAGGAAAGACTGTTCTTGAAGGTGAGCTTGTTTCGGAAGGAAAAGATATATGTATTGAGGCTGAGATCCCGGAAGTTCATACATGGACAGCCGAGACACCTGAGTTATATGAATTTACAGTAATGACAGAAAACCAGGAAGTAACAGTCAGATGTGGATTCCGCAAAATCGAGATCAAAGATAAGAACTTCCGTGTCAATAATCAGGTAATCCTTCTGAACGGAGTCAATCATCATGATTATAATCCAAGAGAAGGAAGAAGAGTGACAAGAGAGCAGATGGAATCAGATATTCGTCTGATGAAACAGTACAATATCAATGCTGTTCGTTGCTCGCATTATCCGGCAAATGAATATTTTTATGATCTGTGTGACGAATATGGACTTTATGTGATCGATGAAGCAGACCTGGAATGCCATGGATTTGAATGGGTAGAAAATTACACATGGATCACAGATGATGAGACCTGGAAAGATGCTTACGTAGATCGTAGTGTCCGTATGGTAAAGAGAGATAGAAATCATCCATCGATTATTATGTGGTCTATGGGAAATGAATCCGCATTCGGATGCAATTTCCGTAGTGCAGCAGAAGCAATCCGTGAGTTGGATGATACCAGACTGGTTCATTACGAGGGAGATTTTGAGGCAGAAGTGACAGACGTATATTCTACGATGTATACCAGACTGAAAGGTCTCAAAGAGATTGCAGAATATCAGATCAAAGGGGATAAGCCACACGTAATGTGTGAATATGGACATGCGATGGGAAATGGTCCTGGAGGATTAAAAGCATACCAGGATATGTATCGCAAGTACAAACGTCTTCAGGGTGGATTTCTCTGGGAGTGGTATGATCATGGAATTTACACTGAAGAAAAGGATAAGAAATATTATAAATATGGTGGAAATTATGGAGATTTTCCAACAAACGGGAACTTCTGCATCGATGGGATTCTGATGCCGGACAGAACACCGTCTCCGGGAATGGAAGAATACAAACAGATCATTGCACCAGTAGAAATTACAGCTGTTGAAGGAAGCATGAACAAGATTCAGATCCGGAATTATTATGATTTCCTGAATCTGGATACGACAACACTTTATTGGGAAGTAAAAGCGGAAGATCAGATGATACAGGACGGAACCGTTGAAGGACTTTCGGTTGCTCCGCATGAAGGCAAGATCATTGCCCTACCAATTACAGCATTTGAATTACAGGAAAATACAGACTATTATCTGAATCTGACTGTATGTCAGAAAGAAGAAAGAAACTATGCACCAGCAGGGTATGAAATCAAGAAAGTCCAGATTCCGATGCAGATCCGAAAAGATGGATTTTCGGTAAGAGAAACAGCTGATAAGCTTCAGGTAACAGAAGAACAGGGGGGGCTTACTGTAGAAAACAGCCGTGTGACAGCAAAATTCAGTACTGTATTTGGAAAATTGATTTCTTTTGGAAAAGATGGAAAAGAGTATCTGACTGAAGGACCGAGAATGAATGTATACCGTGCAACAATCGATAACGACATGTACAAGAAAGAGGACTGGATGAATAAATATTTTATTCAGAAACCGGTAGAAGAGACAGAATATGTCAGCTGTCTGAAAGAAGACGATAAGGTGATCGTCCGGATCGGAACATTCTTCAGTTGCTATAACCAGTCCTGGGGATTTGAATGTGATTACACTTATACGGTTTATTCTTGTGGACAGATGAAGGTGGAAATTCAGGGAAAAGCTGTTCAGAGAGGAAAACTGGAACCAGCGTTCTTACCACGTATCGGAGTCATTATGAAAGGAAATAAAAACTTTCAGAAGACGATGTGGTATGGTATGGGACCTGGTGAGAGTTATGTAGACAGTAAGGCTGCATCTATTATGGGAATTTACGAAAATACAGTTGACGGAATGATGACAGATTATGTATTCCCACAGGAAAACGGACATCATGAACAGGTGAAATGGTTCCGTATTGGAGATGGAAAAGATGGTCTGTCATGCAAGATGGAGGAGAAGCTTGGTCTGAATCTTGCTAATTATACCGATGAAAGTCTGGAAAAAGCACAGCATCCATTTGAAATTGAAAAAGCGGATGATGTGATTATCCATCTGGATTATCGCCAGTCAGGACTTGGAAGCAACAGCTGTGGAGAAGAACAGTTGGAAGAAAATAAAGTAAAACTTCAGGATTTTGCAATGGCATTTACTGTGCAGGCAGCAGAATGCGGAACCGAAATCCGGAAAGCAAGAAAACAGTATATCGATTAAGAATAAAGGAGACAATCATATATGAGCAGAGAAATGTTTTCAGGAAATCTGAGAAACAGATTACATAGCGATGAATGGCTCATCTGGCAGGATCAGTATGAGGCAAAAGAGAATCTCAAATATGAGAGTTTGTTTGCACTTTCCAATGGCTACCTCGGAATCCGGGGGAGTCATGAGGAAGGAACAAAGATTACACTTCCATATCTTTATATCAATGGAGTGTTTGACAAGTCAGAGACATTTATGCGTGAACTTTCCACACTTCCGAACTGGCTTGGAATCAGACTTTATGTAGAAAAAGAATTGATTGGAATTGAAGACTGTGAAATTTTGGAATTTTCAAGAGTGCTTGATATGAAAGGAGCTTTTCTTGGAAAGAGAGTTCGTCTGAAGGACTCAAAAGGAAGAGAGACTTTGATCGAAGGAATCCGGTTTGTGAGCAGAAACAATGTACACAGGATGGGAATCCGGCTTTATGTGACACCTCTCAACTACAGTGGAATTATTGAAGTAGAAAGTATTATTGATGGTACGATCATTAATTTTTATGATGCACCACGCTTTAAGGTAAAACATACTTATATGACAGCGAATGAAAAGCTGGCAGCAGATGGATGTTATGTGGAAGTTGCAACCAGAGAAAATCATCTGCATGTAGGTTGTGGATGCCGTATCGAAGCTTATGCAGATGGAAAACAGATTCTTGGAAACAGAATGATAAGCAGATTTGGTGAGCAGAGTGTGGAATTTGGTGATATCCATGTAGAAGAAGGAAAAGAAGTAGAAATCGTAAAATATGTTTCGATGTATACAGAAAGAGAATGCCCGGCTTATGCTCTTCATACAACAATCGAAAAAGAAATTGAAGGATTTGTTGAAACGGGATTTGATCAGGAACTGAAAGCGCATGAAGATGTTTATAAGAATATGTGGGAAAATGCAGATATTCAGATTACAGGGGATGATGAATTGAACCGTGCAGTCCGTTTTAACATTTTCCATCTGATGAGTACGGGAAACGAACATGATGACCATGTGAATGTTGGGGCAAAGCTTTTAACAGGAGAAGAATATGGTGGACATGCTTTCTGGGATACCGAACTTTTTATGCTTCCGTTTTTCTCATGGGTATTTCCGAAGACTGCACAGAATCTGGAAAATTACAGATACCATCTTCTGGATGCAGCGCGTGCAAATGCACATAAGAATGGATATAAAGGAGCACAGTATCCGTGGGAGTCAGCAGATGATGGTACAGAGCAGTGTCCGGACTGGACCATTGAGCCGGATGGAACCTGTTATAGATGTTATGTTGCGGTATATGAGCATCATGTAACAGCAGCAGTTGCTTATGGAATCTATAATTATGTTAAGATCACGCAGGATATGGATTTCCTTTACAGCAAAGGAGCGGAGATTCTGACAGAGACAGCAAGATTTTGGGCAAGCCGCTGTGAGTACAACAAAGAGCAGGATCGTTATGAAATCAATCAGGTAACGGGACCGGATGAATGGCATGAACCGGTTAATAATAACCTCTATACCAATTATCTGGCGAGATGGAATCTCGGATATGTTCTGTCACTGCTTGCATCAATCAAGAAAGAGAATCAGGAAGCGTATGATATCCTGATCGAAAAGACAGGACTTACAGAGGCGGAAACTGCACACTGGAAAGAAGTGCAGGAAAAGATGTATCTGCCAAGAAAAGAAGGCACAAGACTTCTGGAACAGTTTGAAGGATATTTCGAGCTTGATAATGTAACAATCGAAAAATATGATGAGAATGACTGGCCAGTACGTCCGGATGCACTTAAGACAAAAAGAGCAAGAGAGACACAGATCAATAAGCAGGCAGATGTTGTTATGCTGTTACACCTTATGGGAAATGAATTTGATGAAGAAACGATTAAAGAAAACTACGCTTATTACGAAAAGCGTACACTTCATGGTTCTTCATTGAGTCCGAGTATTTTCTCTGTTATGGGGCTTAAAGTAGGGGATGATTCAAAAGCATATCGGTACCTTCGCCGCGCAGCCTTTATTGACCTGTTGAATATGCAGGGAAATACAAGAGAAGGAATCCATGCGGCAAATACTGGTGGAGTATGGCAGACAATTGTATTTGGGTTTGCAGGTGTAGCGCAAAGAGAAGATGGTATGTTGAAAGTTCATCCGAATATGCCAAAGGAATGGCAGGGATTAACATTCCGTCTGCATTATAGAGGGGCATGGCTTGAAATTACGGCAGATGGAAGTAATCAGGCAAAGGTCATTCGTCTTGCAGGAGAACCTGTAGAAGCTGAAATAAATGGAAAAGTAACAACAATCTAAAAAAGAGACGGGAGGATATATGATGAAAAAATGGCTGGCAATCGGAGGACTTATACTGGTTACGGTCATATGGGGAGGCGGCTTTGTCGCAAGTGATATGGCACTGGGAAGCATGAAGCCTTTCCAGATTATGATGGTAAGATTTTTGTTGGCATCTGTGCTGATGGGGATGATCAGCATGGGACAGCATAAAAAAGAAGGGGAACTTGAGAATCGTGCAGGTGCAATAAAAGCAGGTATTCTGATGGGAATTGCACTTTTTGCAGGATTTGCACTTCAGATTATCGGTCTGCAATATACAACACCTTCCAAAAATGCATTCCTTACAGCACTGAATGTAGTTATAGTGCCGTTCATTGCATTTATAATTTTGAAGAAGAAAGTAGGCATGAAAGGAATCATTGGAGCAATCATGTCCGTTATTGGAGTAGCACTGCTTTCTTTGAATGGAAATCTTACACTGAGTCTGGGAGATGGTCTTACACTTCTCTGTGCGGTAGGATTTGCGTTCCAAATCTTTTTTACCGGAGAATTTGTGAAAAAATATCCGGCATCTGTACTGAACATGGTGCAGATGATCACAGCATTTGTATTATCGGCAGTCAGTCTTGTGATTTTTGGAGAGAACGATTTTCAGGTTACAACACAGGGATGGTTAAGTGTTTTGTATCTGGGAGTAATCAGTACGACTGTATGTTATCTGCTCCAGACCGCATGCCAGAAGTATGTAGATGAAACAAAAGCAGCGATTGTACTTTCAATGGAATCTGTATTTGGAACGATTTTTTCTATCATCATTCTGCATGAAGTGATTACACTTCGCATGGTGATCGGATGTGCGATCATCCTGGCCGCTGTCATCATTTCTAACTTGTCTGAAACAGAAGGAGAAGCAAAAGATGAAGAAATACAATGCAGTAATTTTTGATTTGGATGGGGTAATCTGTCATACAGATAAATATCATTATCAAGCATGGAAAGCAGTTGCAGATGAACTGGGAATCTATTTTGATGAAGAAATCAATAATCGACTCAGAGGGGTGAGCCGTATGGAAAGTTTTGAAATTATTCTGGAACGCTATGAAGGAGAAATGAGCGAAGAAGAGAAAGAATGCTGGACAACAAAGAAAAATGATATCTATAAAGAACTTCTGAAAAATATGAGTCCTGCAGATCTGTCTGCAGAAGTAAAGGAAACATTGGATAATCTTCGTGCGAATGGATATAAACTGGCGATTGGATCATCCAGTAAAAACGCAAGATTTATTCTCGGGCGGTTGGGACTTGGAGAGTATTTCGATGCAATTTCAGACGGAAATAATATTTCAAAATCAAAGCCGGATCCGGAAGTATTTGTGAAAGCAGCAGAGTATGTAGACGAACAGGCTGATAAGTGTTTGGTTGTAGAAGACGCAAAAGCAGGACTGCAGGCAGCAATCGCAGGGGGAATGGATTGTGCTGCTATCGGGGATGCAGTTGCAAGCGGACTTGGAACCTATAATCTGTCTGCATTTGCAGATCTTCTGAAAGTTACGGCTAAGTAAGAAAGAAGATGACTAGAATGAATGAAAAATTTTTAAATAACCTTCTTAACAGTATTTCGGTATCGGGTTATGAGGAGCAGGTGCAGGATATTGTAACAGAAGAAATGAAAGAATATACAGATGAGATTCGCCGTGATGAGATGCAAAATCTGACATGTATTCTGAATCCGGAAAACGATGTACGTATCATGCTTTCGGCACATGCAGATGAAATCGGACTTATGATTTCGAACATCCGGGAAGATGGAAGACTGCAGGTGATTGACAGAGGCGGAATTGTTCCGGCAACTTATCCGGGACGTCAGGTGCGTATCAAGACAAAAAACGGAGAGGTTTACGGTGTTGTCGAAGCATATCGTGATTTGTTCAAAGAAGAAAATCTGGGAACAAAGCATTTTCTGATCGATATTGGGGCGAAAGATAGAGAAGATGCTTTAAAGAATGTAAGTCTGGGAGATCCGATTGTTCCGGATACACATATTCGTAAGATGACAAATGGTAAATTTACAGCCAGAGCATTGGATGACAGACTTGGTGTTTATATCATTATGGAAGCAATCAAGAGAGCGAAAGAGCTTGGATGTAAAGTTGGTGTCTATGGAGCTTCTACAACTGGAGAGGAGACAACGAAAACCGGAGCTTTCTGGACAAGTACACGGATTAATCCGACACTTGCGATTGTTGTGGATGTGACTTACACAAGCGACTGCAGTGGAATGAATCCGGCTGAGATGGGAACGGTTCTTCTGGGTGGTGGACCGGTTCTTTGCAACAGTCCGATCGTGGTAAAAACTTTAAATGCCAAAATGGAAGAATGTGCAAAAAAAGTAGGAATTCCAGTTCAGAGAGAAGCTGCAAGCAGGCTTAGTTATACGGATGGAGATAAGATTCATTTTTCAAATCAGGGCGTACCGATGGTATTGGTATCAATCCCGCTTCGTTATATGCACATGCCTGCAGAGGTAGCAGATGAAAAAGATGTGGAAGGTTGTGTGGAATTGATAGCACAGTTTCTTGCAAACTATAATGCGTAGAAAATAAAAAACGGTATTTACTCGTGAAGATGAGTAAATACCGTTTTTTGTATTCTGTCCTGTGAATGAATCGAACGCACATCCACTGGGACAGGATTTAGAAAAATACATTTCCCCCAACGTTGATCCCGGACATTCCGGTACTTGCGCTTCGGAACTGGTAACATCCGCTTACGGATGCAAGCCGTGCTCCGCCGAGTGCTTCCTGAGCGACCTGATAGCATAAGGATACAGGTCCTCTTTGCAAGACGCGGCTTAGGCTTCCGTCCCAGGTTGGAGCAAACTGACCGCTCTGGTAGACGACACCGCTGATTGTATTCGGATACAGCGGACTCGCTACACGGTTCATGATGACTGTAGCAACGGCAAGAATACCGTCATAATTGTAACCGCCAGCTTCACACTGCAGAATTGCAGCAAAGAGAACCAGATCTGTGGTCTCGGCAGGAGTATCCGGAACTGTAATCGTCGTATTGCCGCCGGAACTACCGGAATCCGTGTTCCCGGAGCTGCTTGAAGTATTATTGGCAGCAGTCTGTGCAGCTTCTGCCTGTCGTTGTTGTTCTGCAGCTTCTTCTTCCTGTTTTTTCTTAAGTGCGGCAGCAGCGGCTGCCTGTGCTTCTTTTGCTTTTGCCAGTGCTTCGGATGAAGCCTGAAGTTCACCGGAAGTAGAGGAAATCTTATCATTCAGTTCCTGTTCCTGTTGGTCGAGATTTGTTTTCATCTCTGCCAGAGAAGCCTGCTCTGCTTTCAGATCAGAGTCCTTTTTAGCGACAAGCTCGTGAACCTTCTGTAATTCATCATATTTCTGTCGTATTCTGTAATGTTCTTGACAAATTCTGCTTTGTTTAAGAAATCTCCCATGCTTTCAGAAGAAAAGATGATCTGCAAGAGTGACGTATTTCCTGTTTCGTACATATATTTGATTCTTTTCTTCATAGCATCATACTGTAACTGCTCGTCCAGTTTTGCGGCGGCAAGATCCAGTTCTGCTTTCTGTACGGAAGCATCCGTATCCTCAATTTTTGATGCAAGATCTGTGATCTCAGCGCTGAGACTAGTAAGGTCCTGATTCAGAGAGTCGAGCTGGTTCTGAAGACCGTTTGTCTGCTTTTCAAGAGAGTCTACAGTGTCATCGGCGTAAGCTTTTGTAAACGGGGAACAGACCAGGGCAGCGGTAAGGAGTGCGATGGTTGTCCTTGAAAATGCTTTTAACCTTTTCTTCATAATTCTTCCTTTCTTCAAAATTGAGCCTTTATCAGTATACTACAAAATGCCTGAATCCGCAAATTTTGTTATACATACACGGGGAATCGTGTTATACTAAGATTTGAAATGTATTTTTAGCTTTACCATAAATGAGGGAATTATTCATGAAAAAGATAAAAATGATAGGGCTTGATCTGGATGGTACTTTACTGAATGATAAGAAAGAACTGACCAGTCATACAAGAGAAATACTTACACGTGCGATCGACCAGGGGGTAACAGTACTGGTTGCAACAGGGCGTCCGGTGACAGGGATCCCGGAAGTGCTCCGGAATTTCCCGGGGATGCGGTACGCACTGACATCGAACGGCGGAAGGATCCTGGATTTACAGGAAGACAAAGTACTTTATGCCAATATGCTCTCTTATGAGATGGGAGCAGCGATCCTTAAGATTTTTGGAGATTATGATACGTTCAAGGAGATCTATTTTGATGGAAGAGGTTTCGTACAGGCAGATGAACTTTTGAAAGTCGGGGAGTATCTGCGGAATCCTGCGATGGCAGATTATATCCGAACCACCCGCAAAGGCATTACGAGTCTCTGGGAGAAGATGGAAGAGATGAATGGGCATGAGATGGATAAGATCCATGCACTTTTTAAGAGCCAGGACGAACGGCTGGAAGCAAAGCAGCGGATCATGGAGCTTGGGGATTTAAGCATCAGTGATTCGATGGGAACGAACCTGGAGATCAATGCACCGGGAGTCAACAAAGGAATGGGACTGATTCAGCTTGGCAGGCTTCTTGGAATTGAACGAGAAGAGATCATGGCATGCGGGGATGGCAACAATGACCTGATGATGTTAAAAAAAGTCGGATTTGGTGTTGCGATGGCAAACGGAGCAGATGAAGTAAAAGAGGTGGCAGATTATATCACATTGTCCAATGAGGAGG
>OBKR01003120.1_pt1 | contig 11041 bp, 10 predicted proteins | sample 1518991 | NCBI WGS metagenome assembly OBKR01 (sample SAMEA2452117, study PRJEB22498) | human gut metagenome | biome: human feces; feature: human gut; material: feces | place: Australia | collected 2012
GTACAGGTATGGAAGCAGTTTACACACTTATGAACGTAGATCGTGGTGTTCCGGAGGTGTGGGGCTCGAAGTACGATGTACGTGAATTGCTGCGTGCTGCATATTACGCAGTTGATAAAAAACCGATTGATGAACTTCCGCTTTCTCTCAAGGAAAAGGTAGTCTTAAAGAAAGTAATAAAAGCTGTGGAAGGAACCGATCTGGAAATTTTGCTCAAGGAAAGTGGATTACTCCGGTAAGAGCAAGAAAAGGGGGATGCAAAAAAACTCAATCGAGTTTTTCACATCCCCTAAAGAAGATCTATTGCAGATAAAAGCTGTACTTTGCATAGAAGAAATGCAGAGTATGGCTTTTCTTTTTGGAGATTGGAGCGGATAACAAGGACAAGATTGCTGAACGGCGGTTTGCAGAAATGAATCAGACGCTCAGAAAGGAGCATCTCCTGCAACAGGACTATTATAAAGAACTGCTGGATGTTCAAAGCTGTGGAGTGATGGCGTATACTCTGCCTGGTCATCGGATTGTTCATATGAATGCAGAAGCATTGAGGATGTATGGATATTATGATCTGATTTTAATGGATGTGCAGATGCCGAGGATGAATGGGTACGATGCAACGAGACAGATTCGAAAGTTAAGAGATCAGAAGAAAGCGTCTATACCGGTGATCGTCATGACTGCGAATGCATTCGAGGAGGACAGGAATGAAGCATTTGCTGCAGGGATGGATGAACATGTGGCAAAATCGGTAGAAATAATAAATTTGCCAAAACCATGAAAGATGATATAATGAGCATTAGCGAGCAGGAGAAAGCACAGCTTTTTCAGTGTGAGCGGCGAATGGCGATCATGATCGCTGCGAAGCAGCTTCAGGCACCAAAGGTGCCGATCATGGTATAATAAGCGTTAGCAAGCAGGAAGAAGCGTGGCTTATTCAACGAACAAGAGGAAAAGCAACATGAAAAAGGTGAAATCTACAGCTCTGGTGATTGTATTGTGCCTGGCAGTTGCGGCAGTCTGTCTCAGCGTCCGTACAGAGACATCACCTCGAAAGATAGTTTCAGCGGCAGTCGGATATGCGTGGACGGATGGGACAGACCGTGATCTGGACGCACTGCTTCAGAGAGCGGATGAAAAAATGTACAAAAATAAACAGAAAATGAAACGAAAGAGGAGAACGATTTGAATCACTATACGATCTATGAACTATTATGGCTTTTCTTCCTGTATTCTTTTGGCGGATGGATACTGGAGACTGTTCTGGCCACATTGAAACAGAAAAAATTCGCAAACCGGGGACTTGTGAATGGTCCGTACTGTGTGATGTACGGATTTACGGCTGTTCTTATGACTGTGGGACTGCAGGAACTGACGGGATTCTGGCTTTTTCTTTTTGCAGCAGTTTATGCTACGGTTGTAGAGTGGATCGGCGGGCATCTGATGGAGCGGATCTTTAAAGAACGCTGGTGGGACTATTCCAATGTGAAGTGGAATCTGGATGGATATATCTGTCTTCCGGCATCTCTGGTCTGGGGCGGACTGGGGTATATCGCTGTCCGGTGGGGCAATATGCTGAGTCTGGATTTGCTGCATCTTCTCCCGGAGCTTGTGATGAAGATATTGATCCTGGTGTTGCTGCTGTTCCTGTGTGTGGATGTTTTTGCATCTTTTATGCTGCTGACAGGGGCCAGCAGAAATCCGAAGCAGTGGGAAGAAACGGATGCACAGATTGATAAGCTGAGTGCAAGATTAAGCTCCTGGATTTCAGAACGGGTCGAAAGGCGTGTGAAGAAAGCCTATCCGAGTGTACGGAAAACCGAAGAAAAGGCAGCAGAAAAAAGGAATGCATTTGCGGTCGGATGTGGATTTTATAAGATTGTATTACTTTTTATTATCGGGGCATTTTTAGGTGACATTACGGAGACAATTTTTTGCCGGATCACGATGGGGGTATGGATGAGCCGGAGCAGTGTGGTATGGGGGCCATTCAGTATTGTATGGGGTCTGGCAATCGCACTGGTAACAGCATTGCTCTATAAATATAAAGACCGCAGTAATACCTTTTTATTTATTATAGGAACACTGCTTGGTGGTGCGTATGAGTATCTGTGCAGTGTATTTACCGAGATTTTTTTCGGAAAAGTCTTTTGGGATTACAGCAATATTCCATTTAATTTAGGTGGCAGGATCAATCTTCTTTACTGTTTCTTCTGGGGGATTGCTGCAGTAGTATGGTTTAAAAGTCTGTATCCACCGTTGGAAAAATGGATTGAACGGATTCCCAGAAAGGTCGGAAAGATCATAACCTGGGGACTGCTTGTATTTATGTGCTGTAATATCATGGTTTCCTGTATGGCTTTAGTGCGGTATGATGAAAGAAAAAAAGGGATCAGGGCGGAAACCAGATGGGAGCATTGGACGGATGAGCATTATGATGATGTGAAGATGAAGAAAATTTATCCGAATGCAAAGGGTGTCAAAAAGGAAAAGACGGAGGAAAAAGATGCGGGATCAAAAGCAGCAGAATCATAATCAACAGAAAAAGATTGCACTGGTCAATGATTTTACGGGATTTGGCAGATGTTCGATCGCAGTGCAGCTGCCGGTTATTTCCATGATGAAAGTGCAGTGCTGTGCTGTTCCGACAGCAATTTTCTCAGATCATACAGCTTATGATTCTTTTTACTGCACGGACTATACGGCAGAGATGGAACCGTATATTGAAGAGTGGAAGAAACTGCGTCTTAAATTTCAGGGAATCTGTACCGGATTTCTGGGCTCAGAAGAGCAGATCAGGATCGTCAGTGAGTTTATAAACACTTTTAAAGAAAAAGATACAACAGTCGTAGTCGATCCGGTTATGGGAGACGGCGGAGAGCGGTATGCAACCTATACGGAAGAAATGTGCCGGAAGATGAGTGAAGTTGTGCAGTATGCAGATATTGTTGTGCCAAATGTGACAGAAGCCTGTCTTCTTACCGGTACGCAATATAAGGAAGAATGGAGTATCGGAGAACTGGAGCGGCTGGCAGAGAAGATTGCCGGTTCAGGGCCGGCGAAAGTAGTGATCACCGGGATTGAAAAGAAAAATTATGTAGCAAATCTCTGTTATGAAAAGGGAGCAGGGTATGAGATGATCCAGACGGAAAAGATTGGAAGTCCCCGTTCGGGAACCGGCGATATTTTTGCAGCGATTATTGCGGCAGATGCGGTCAATGGAACGGGGCTGACCGAATCGGTGAGAAAGGCATCCGGGTTTATCGGAAAATGCATTCAGAGATCAGTAGAACTGGAGATTCCTCTGGCAGATGGGATCTGCTTTGAAGAACTGCTGTATCTGTTAAAATAGATTTTATACAACACTGACAGAAAGTAAAGTACAGGATATATGGAAATGAGGAGAAGGTTTATGAAAGAAAAATTACTGACACCACCGAACATCTGCACAATGTTAAGGATAGTGGGAACTGTCGGACTTTTACTGATCCGGCCGCTGACACTGCCTTTTTATATTCTTTATACATTCTGTGGAATAACGGATGTGCTGGATGGAACGATCGCAAGAGCAACGAACAGTACCAGTGAGTTTGGGGCAAGGCTGGACAGTATTGCAGATCTGATTTTTTATGCGGTGATGATCGTAAAATTTTTCCCGATCCTGCTGGAAGTGCTTCCGGTGTGGATGTGGTATTGTATCGGTGCGGTACTGGTGATCCGTGCCTGCTCCTATGTTACAGCCGCTGTGCGGTATCACCGGTTTGCGTCACTGCATACGATTCTGAACAAGGCGACAGGTTTTTGTGTCTTCTGTCTGCCGTATATGCTTGTGCAGGATTTTGCACTGAGGTATTGTGAAATTACATGCGTGATCGCAGGGCTGGCTTCGACAGAAGAATTTTTGATCCATCTTCTGTCGAAAGAATATGAACCAGGCAGAAAATTTATATGGAAAAGATAGAAAAAGGAGAGAGCTATTGCAGGAATAACCGCAGTAGCTTTTCTTTTTTCTGCGTATATTTCTGATACCGGATCGGAAGATCCATCCAAGTCTTTTTGTCCACAATACTCCGGAAATGACTGAAAGATTCAAAACCGGTTTTTCCATGGTAAGATCCCATTCCGCTCTCACCTATGCCGCCAAATGGCATGGAACTGGTTGCCAGATGAATTACGGTATCGTTGATGCAGCCGCCACCGAAACGGCAGGAGCGAAGAAGCTTTTTCTGTGCGGTTTTATCTTCACTGAAAAAATAAAGAGCCAGCGGATGTGGATGTGATTCTACAGTACGGATTACTTCCTCCAAAGTGTAATAGGTCAGAATCGGAAGGAGCGGTCCGAAGATTTCTTCTTCCATAACAGCATCTTCCCAGGTAACATCGGCCATAACAGTAGGTTCAATACGAAGAGTTGCCGCATCGGTGTTCCCTCCACAGACGATCTTTTCAGGATCAAGGAGTTCTGAAAGTCGCTGAAAATGCTTTGCATTGATGATCTTGCCATAATCCGGGTTCAGTAACGGACTCTCTCCAAACTGAATCTGGATCTCATGCCGGATCGCAGCAACCAATTTTTGCCGGACCGAATGATGGCACAGGATATAATCGGGTGCAACGCAGGTCTGTCCGCAGTTTAAAAATTTTCCAAAAACAATACGTCTGGCAGCAAGTGGGATTTTTGCGGTGGAGTCAACGATACAAGGACTTTTTCCACCCAGTTCCAATGTAACAGGGGTCAGATTCTCTGCGGCATGCCGCAGAACTTCCTTTCCGACAGCCTTGCTTCCGGTAAAAAAGATCTTGTCAAACTTCTGGCGGAGCAATGCCTGATTTTCTGTACGTCCTCCCTCAATGACGGAAATATAATCTGCCGGGAAAGTGGTTTCGATGATTTCTTTGATCATGGCAAGTGAGGCAGGAGCGTAGGCACTTGGCTTCAGGATGACGGTATTTCCTGCGGCAATGGCATCGATCAGCGGCTCCAAAGTCAGCAGGAGCGGATAATTCCACGGACTCATGATCAGAACCGTCCCATATGGGATAGGAGAACGGTAGCTGTGGGCGGCAAACTGGGAGAGAGGCGTTGGTACAGTCCGGTTTTTTGCCAGGGATCTGACATGACGCTGCATCCATGAAAGCTCGGAGAGCGTCAGCCCGATCTCACACATATAACTTTCCATATTACTTTTTCCAAGATCCTTTTTCAGTGCATGCCGGAGAAGGGGTTCATTTTTTTGGATGGATCTTTTCAGCTTTTCAAGCTGTCTGAGACGAAAGGAAACGGGAAGAGTTTTCCCTGTTGAAAAAAAAGTACGCTGTCTTTCAAGCAGCTTTCTGATCTCTGATTCTGTCATAATAGTACCTCCACTGTCTGTTATAAAAATCCGGATTATCATTTTCGTGCATCAGAAAATCTGCCGGAATCAAAGTTCTGCGTTCCGGAACCGGGATGGTTTCATTTTACAGAAAAAAGGAACAGGTTTCAATGCTTTAAAGAATAGGTTTCGGCAGTTCCGAATCAGATAAAATCAGATTGCGGAAAAGTAGAATCATACAAGTGAAAAAATGACAGAAAGATTATAATATAATGGACTATGTATAAATGGAAAAGTTATGCAGGTATTATGAAAAAGAGGAGGAAAAAGATGAAAAACAAAAAAAGAGTGCTTGCTCTGATGCTGGCAGGAGTTCTGACGCTTGGATGTTTCCCAACTACGGTCGGAGCTGTGAATAATGCGTATGACGGAACAAAGCCGGCAGACGGAACAACAAAAAAGCAGCCATTTCTGGCAGGTACGGGTGGAAGTACGAATTTCAGAATCCCGGGACTTGTTACGTTGAATGACGGAACTCTTGTCGCATCCAGTGATGCACGCTGGAATGGCGGAGGTGACGGCGGCGGACTGGATACGATCGTTTCCCGTTCTACGGATAATGGTAAGACCTGGAGCTATACCTTTGCCAATTATTTAGGAGATAATGGAAATGTACATAATAACGGTTCTACGGCATTTATTGACCCGGCACTGACGACCGATGGTGGGACTGTTTATATGGCAGCGGATCTGTATCCGGCCGGAACAGCACTGAACAGTGCAAGTTATGCACCAAAGACAGGACACACGGGATATGATTCCCAGCATCGTCTTGTGCTTGCAAAAGCAACAGACAGTGTGACGGCCGCTTCTGATACAGCACAGCGTATGAATGCAGCATTTACTTATTATCTGGAAAAGAATCCGGATGAGAATGCCACTTCTTATTATCTGCTGAAGGATGCTTCGGGAAATACAGTCAGCGGTTATACGGTGGATGCGTATTTCAATATCACAGGAAACGGAGTCAATACGAATCTGTTCTGTGGAGATTCTCCGTACTTCCCGTATCCGACAGATTTTATTTATGTGACAAAATCTACAGACGGCGGAGAGACCTGGTCAGAGCCGACACTTCTGGATGTAAAGAAAGCATCCGAGCAGAGTCTGCTGGTAGGACCGGGACGCGGAATTGTGATCTCTACGGGAGAACATAAAGGAAGAATCGTATTTACATGTTATGAATTTACAAATGGTGACAAGAACAGTGCGGCAATCTATTCTGATGATAATGGGGTAACGTGGCACAGAGGAGCATCCGCAAAGAATTTTAGTTCTGAGGCAGTTGTCACAGAGGCAGACGGAAAGCTGTATATGTTTGTACGTCGTGAAAATGTCTACTATGTATCTAATGATGGCGGAGAGACCTGGTCAGATCCACAGGCAATGGGAATTTCCTATAATGCGACCTGTCAGCTTACAGCTACCACATATTCTGAGAAAATCAATGGAAAGACGGCCATCTTTTTTGCGTGCCCGTCCAATACATTCAGCCGTGCGGCAGGAAAGATCTACGTAGGACTGGTTCAGGATGACGGAAGTATTGACTGGGCATATGACTACAGTATTAATGGAAGTGCATACTATGCATATTCCTGTATTTCGGAGATGGCTAACGGAAATATCGGTCTTCTGTATGAAAGCAACGGAACTGCGATCACTTTCAAAGAGATCGCTCTGAAAGATATTGTCGGATCAGCTTCAGTAGGAAGTGTCTGGCTGACAGACAAGGATGGAAATGTGATCAGTTCAGACAGCATGAAATCTTCGCAGACAAAGACTTATGCGGTCAATGGAGTTGCAGAGGGGACATCGGTTGAAGTTACATCATCCGATGAGAGTGCCGTAACAGCCGTATATGAGAATGGAAAATTAAAAGTTACTTCAGGGCAGGTAGAAGGACTGAAGCAGGCAACTGTAACGGTTCATGCAGGTTCTTATGTCAGAATCCTGAAACTGAATATCAGTGATACAGAGAACTACAAAGTTGTAGAACTGAATATGGGAGGAACAAAATCCTATACAGATACAACCGGAAATTACAGCAGCACAGATACTTCAGCACTTGATAAAAATGTGGCAAAGGTGACGATGACAGGAGAAGATCCACAGGCACCGGAAGTAAAGACAGTCGCAGTAAAAGCGACCGCAACCGCAACATTTAACGGTGCAGAGCTGGATCTGGATGACTGCGAATATACTTTTGAAGCTACAGGAACAGACAACCGGTACAAAGTGAAAGCGACAACAGCAGACGGACAGACTGTCTACCTTGGAACAAGAGCAGCCGGTTCTAATAATGTTCCAAGTAGTACGACAGAAACTTCGATCACAGTTGCAAAGCATGATACAGACAGCTTGTTTACACTGACAGATAATGCAACAGGAAGTGTAGGAAATATTTTATGGTTCTGGAGTACTGATACATCCAAGCTGTATTTCGACAGGAACAGCAGAGTTGCTGACAACTGCTATTTTGAATTATATAAGAAGTCAGCTTCTGCACCGGAAGATTCTGCAGTACACGGATATCAGAAAGTGACAGCACTTGATGAGATCCAGGGTGGCGAAAAATATCTGATCGTGACAAAGGCAGATGCAAATGGTAATAAATATGTAGTTGTACCATCTGCAGCAGTTATGGCAAATCGTTATGAGCATGTAGGAAAGCTGAAGACCAATACAGAGGGAACACCGGGAAGTACACAGATTACTTTCGAGGGAACAGGCGAAGGAACAACTTCTGTTACCATCGGTGCAGTTACCTATTATGTTGTAGTAAAAAATGAAGTACAGAAAGTGGAACTGAAAGTCGGAGAGAAATTCCTTGCACCTGGAAAGCTGATGCAGCAGGAAAGCGGTCAGGAGATTGTTTCTCTTACAGCAAATGGCGATCAGCCGCCATATGTGAAAAATACAGAGATCGTATCAGGAAAAGAATATCTGATCGGTCAGAGATCTTATGTACTGGTAAACAGCCAGAGTACTGCATCAGGAACACCGACAGGACTTGCAATGAAGGCAGCAGACCTTGAGTCAGATGACCAGTCTGCTTATATGTGGACTGTGAAAGCGGTTGACGGAGGATATACAATCCAGGATGTCAACGGAAAATATTTAAGTTTTAACGGAAGTAATGTAGGACTGAGCGATACAGCTCAGACACTGACAGTAGGAAATGGAGCATCTGATGGATTTGGTATTTCCTATGGCGGACAGTATCTGAACAACTACGGCCGCAGCAATACAAAGGTTGCCGGCTATTCTGCAAATGACAATGACTGGTATTTATTTGCACCGGAAACAGGCTATTTCGTTACCGCAGAAAAAGCAGGAACAACAACCGTTGTGATTGGTGGAGTGACATACGAGATCGTTGTAACAGAGACAGTGACAGAGTGTAAGCATGAAAATACAGAAAGAGTCGGAGTAAAGGATCCTACCTGTACGGAACCGGGATCTACAGGAAAGCTTGTTTGTAAAGACTGCAATGAGACACTGGAAGAAGCAACAGAGATCGCAGCAACAGGTCACAGCTATGGAGAATGGACTGTTGTAAAAGCGGCCACAACAGAGGAAGAGGGACTTGAAAAGAGAGTTTGCGAGAAGTGTGATGCAGAGCAGACAAGAAGTATTCCGAAGCAGGAAAAACCGGATCAGCCGGATGATACGCAGAAACCGTCCGATAATCAGAAACCATCTGACAACAAAACTGCCGGAACAACAGTCACAGGCAGCAAGGCAGCTAAGACCGGAGATGTTTCCAATGTACTCCTTCCGGGAATGACCATGCTTCTTGCAGGTGGTGCTGCAGCCGGAACACTGCTTGGGAAAAAAAGAAAGAAATAAAAATCAGGATTTATAATGGATCAGAGCGATTATAAAATCTGAAAAATAAGACAGACTAATTTCAACCCTTTCTATTGGAAGGGTTGAAATTTTTTGCCCTTTGAGAAATAATATGGTCAGAGAAGTCTGGTATCGACAGAAAGAAATGGAGAGAAAAGATGGGAATTTTTGACATTATCGGACCGGTTATGGTCGGACCGTCCAGCTCTCATACCGCAGGGGCGGCGAGAATTGGTTTTGTGGCAAGAAATCTGCTGGGAGAAGATGTGAAAGAGGCAAGGATCCTCCTTTATGGATCCTTTCTTGCAACCGGGAAAGGGCATGGAACGGATAAGGCACTTGTGGCAGGACTCCTGGGAATGAGTCCTGACGATGGAAGAATTGCTGACAGTCTGAGGATTGCAGAAGAAAAGAAAGTCGGAATTGAGTTCGGAGAAGCAAGATTAAAGGAAGGACATCCCAATACAGTGGAACTGAAATTAAAAGGAGTTTCAGGGAAAAAACTGGATATTATTGGAGAATCCATCGGTGGAGGGAGGATCAATATCGCACAGATTGATGGGATTGAAACGAATTTTTCAGGTGAAAATCCGACCTTGATCGTCCATAATCAGGATCAGCCGGGGCATGTGGCAGAGGTGACTTCCATGCTTGCACAGAAAAAGATCAATATTGCAACGCTTCAGTTATATCGCTCCGGTAAAGGCGGTCGTGCAGTCATGGTTGTGGAATGTGATCAGGATGTGCCGGAAGACGGACTGGAGTGGCTGGAAAAAGTGGAAGGAATCATCAAAGTGACCTATCTGAAGAAAGCCGGAGGAAGATAAGCATGGAATATCATAGTATCAGACAGTTGGAAGAACTTTGCAAGACAGAACAGAAGCCGGTATGGAAGATCGTACTGAAGGCAGAGCAGACAGAGACAGATGAGACAGAAAAACAGATTTTTGAAAGAATGCGTCAGATGTATCATGAAATGAAAGCGGCAGATGAGGGATATGCTGCAGAGCTTCGTTCGGCAAGCGGTATGGCTGGCGGGGATGGAGAAAAAATGCACCGGTTTAATGTGACCGGCAAAAATCTGTGCAGTGGATACATGGCTCTGGCAATGGAAAAAGCATTGAAAATGGGAGAATCCAATGCCTGTATGAAGCGGATCGTTGCCGCTCCGACTGCAGGTTCATGCGGAGTGATCCCTGCAGTACTTATAAGTTATGAGGAAGTTGTGGCAGAATCAGAGGCATCAGGAGATGATCCGGCAGAAGACCGGATGGTACAGGCACTTTTTACTGCAGCGGGAATTGGTAAAGTGATTGCAGAAAATGCGTCCATCGCAGGAGCATCCGGCGGATGTCAGGCAGAGATCGGGACGGCAGCGGCCATGGCAGCCGGGGCGTTGACTTTCTTACAGGGGGGTACGACCCGGCAGATTATGCAGGCAGCAGCCTTTGCCCTGAAAAATATGTTGGGGCTGACGTGTGATCCGGTGGGAGGACTGGTGGAAGTCCCCTGTATCAAGCGGAATGTTGCGGGAGTAGTCAATGCAATATCTGCCGCACAGCTCGCCATGGCAGGAATAGTCAGTGCGATATCACCGGATGATACGATCGACAGTATGAGACGAATCGGGAATGAACTTCCTGTTTGTCTGAAGGAAACCGGTATGGGTGGACTTGCTGTGACGGAATCTGCAAAAAAGATTATGAAAAAAATGTTAAATGTTACAGAAATGTTAAAAATAGATTGAATTTTCATCGATTATTTATTATAATGATGCTAGGGTCAAAAGGTCTAAGCCCACATGAGCTTGCTCATAGGTG
>OBKR01003136.1_pt1 | contig 10999 bp, 9 predicted proteins | sample 1518991 | NCBI WGS metagenome assembly OBKR01 (sample SAMEA2452117, study PRJEB22498) | human gut metagenome | biome: human feces; feature: human gut; material: feces | place: Australia | collected 2012
ATATTTGTGAGACTACCAACTTTTTATGAACTATTTCTTATCCCGAACTGGGGTAGAGTGGTCCGCCACGCTCGTCCTGTTTTTTTTCGCACTCCGCCGTATGGCCAACTGCCAGCACCTATGGGAGGTTTTGATCCTCTTGGGCTTCTTTCTATCCATCTTTTTCATGGTGTGTCTGGCCACACTGACCTATGCGCGCATGGACACGCACATGAGGCTATGGGCCAAACTGATCGCCGTGCTCGCCACGCCAGTAGTCATGTACGCCGTGCCTGCATAGCGAGCAAAAACGAGAAAAATCGAGAAAAATCGCATGGGCCGCGATCTAAATGAAAATGTGCGCACCACGGCTTGCGAAACCCGTACCTTTGCAAACGAATTCTGGCGACATCAGCAGCGCAAGAAAGGCGCGACGGACTGTCATAAAGGATGAGCATAGAGCGAAGGCCGCCCAGCGGCACGAGGTCTATCAAGAGAGGACCAATAAACAAAATGATCAACTCAAAACTATCAAAGTCATGAAACGAAGAAACATTTACATCGCCAGCACGCTCGTGCTCGCACTGGTCCTGATGGTGGGATTCCCTACCTCGGCAAGACCCCAGGTCTTGAAAGGTTTTATCAAGGGTGTGGTGAAAAGGCTCAACTCGCCTGCCAAGACCTCGGCAATCGCCTTGGTCGGGGCACGAAAGGTGGACGCGTATGCGAAAAAGCGTATTGAGCAGCAGAGACGCCGCGCCGTCAGACCTGTGGTAATTCCCCCAAGCGTTCAGGCCAAGCTCATGCTAGAGCAAATGAAAAAGCTGCGCGCAAGCCACAACATTACGGCTCCCCGCCCCAAGGTGAAGCCCGTGGCTCAGAGAAAACCTCACCCGCAGCTGCCGAAAACCCCTCGTCCGAAGCCCGTCAACGCTGTAAAGGCTGCACAGCCCGCCAAGGCCGCACCGGCTCCCGACCCCAAAGCTGCCAAGGAGAAGAAACGCAAAAAGACGATTGAGACCATCATCAGGCGCTTCACGACCTACGCCACCATCAACAGCCAGTCGTGGGACGCCTATGACCCCACAGAGTTTCCTATCAGCGATGGACAGGAAGAGATCGCAGAGCTGATAGAGCAGGAACTGCGCACTATCGGATCAGACAAGGACTTGATCGTCAGCCGTAGCGACTATCAGTACGTCTATGCCACGATTCCGGCCAACTGCGAAGGCGTGCCGAGCATCATGTTCATGGCCCACATGGACTGCACGCCCGAGTGTGCCGGCGGCGAAATCACTCCTATCGTACACCGCAACTACGATGGCGGCGACATCCAACTGCCTGCTGGCATCACCCTCAGTCCCGAGACACCACAGGGCAAGCACCTGGCCAACTGTGTGGGCAAGACCATCATCACGAGCGACGGATACACGCTGCTGGGCGCCGACGACAAAACGGGCTGCACGATCCTCGTCACGCTCATCGAGACCATCCTCAACGACAAGAAGCTGAAGCATGGCGACCTCCACTTCGTCTTCTCGCAAAACGAGGACATTGGCCGTGCCGCCGAACGCTTCGAGGAGGAATATGTGGACGGACAGCCTGATATCGTCATCGACGTGGACGGCGACGCCCCCACGGCCTTCTCGGTAGAGAACTTCACCGCGGTTGGACGCAACTACACCTTCCAAGGCAAGAACGCTCACCCCGGCAACGGCTTCTACAACCAGTATGGCGACGCGCTGACCGCCGCTTCCTACTTCATCGGACAACTGCCGCCCGAGACTCACCAGCAAGGGCAAGGAGGGCTACATCCACTGCTACTCGATCGAGCCCCTCATCGACGTGAACGGCGAAGAGACACCGCAGAACTATCTCGTGAAAGTGCGCCTGCGCTATTTCGACGCCCAGGAGGGCGACGCGTTCCGCCAGCTTCTGGACGAAGCCGCAGAGCTCACGGCCAAAGCTTTCCCCTATGTCGTGACCGAGGCCGAACCCGAGGTGATGCAGTATGAGAACGTGGCCTACACGATGTACCCCGGCCTGGGCGACCTGATCATCGAGGCAGCAGAGAAAGAGGGCGTGAAACTGACTCCCCGCAGCGAGCGTGGCGGCACGACTGCGGCCATGCTGGCAGCCAAGGGACAGAAGGGCGGTCCCTGCCTCTACAGCGGACAACAGGCTGAGCACAGCGTTTACGAGTGGACTTGCGCCGAGGACATGTACCAGATGGTCATGGTGGCAAAATCCATCATCGAGACTGTGGCCAACCAGTGAGACCGACCTCCGCTATCAAGGAGGAAAACTGAACCGAACGCTCGGAAAGAAGCCGAAGATTCGGAAAGGAACGAACCGGACATGCGGAAAGAAACGAATCGAAGTCTCGGAAAGATATGAACTGAACACGCGGGAAGAAACGAACTGAACGCGCGAAAGAACCGAAAGGCAGACTCGCCCGCTTCACGGACGACCCGACCCAATAGCTGCTGCGCTTATCACAAGCAAACAGAGAGTAAAAACAACTTTGACTAAGACACTATATATATACCAACAAAAAAAGAAGGGCAGCAGCGGGCAGACCTCTTACAGAAACCGCGCCAAACTCGTGTCGAGAGGACACCGGACGGCAGCAGGGGGAGGATCTGCCCACACTGGGGAGGGAGCCGTGGAGCGAGGCGGGCGTTGCGTTTTGGCGGGACATCCGCCTCGCAGGGGCGTTTAACCTGAAAAAATTTTGGGCATCAGCGTTTTTTCCGTAACTTTGCAGAACAAGACATCAAGAAGCGTTATGGAAAGAGAAAGAATAGCGCGTGTGGACCTCCAATCGCCCCGCCCCTCGTCGGCGGCAGTGAGAGAGATGGCGGAAGCAGCGCGCACAAAATACGTATTGATACAGTTGACCGACAACACCGTCTCCTTGGGCTACGGCGCGGAACAAAGGCTGCTCCAAGTGGCCGACAGCACGGGGGCCGTCATGGTCTATGCCGACTTCTACGAGACGGAGGAGGGCCAGCGGGCGAAACACCCCGTGATAGACTACCAGGAGGGTGCGCTGCGAGACGACTTCGACTTCGGGCCGCTGGTGCTCGTCAGGACGGACGCGATCCTGCGTTGCGACCTCGGCGGCGAATGGCTGTATGGTGGCTGGTACGACCTGCGTCTGCAACTGAGCCGGCAGGGCGCGATCTTCCACCTCAACGAATACCTCTACACGGAGGAGAAGCAACCCGTGAGCGCAGAAGGCGAACGACAGTTTGACTATGTCGATCCGCGCAACCGCGACGTGCAGGTGGAGATGGAGCAGATCGTGACGAAGCACCTGCGGGCAGTGGGCGGCCTCGTCCATACCGACCGCTACCAGAAGCCCGATGTGGAGGGCGACTTCCCCGTCACAGCCTCCGTCATCATCCCCGTGCTCAACCGCGCCAAGACCATCGGCGACGCGGTGGAGTCGGCCTTGGGACAGGAGACTGGCTTCGACTTCAACGTCCTCGTGGTGGACAACCATAGCACCGACGGCACATCGGACCTGATAGAGCAACTGGCGGCCCGCGACCCGCGCGTCGTCCACATCATCCCCGAGCGCGAGGACCTCGGTATCGGTGGCTGCTGGAACTGGGCCATCAACGACCCGCGCTGCGGACGCTACGCCGTGCAGCTCGACAGCGACGACCTCTATCTCGACAGCCACACGCTGCAGCGGGTAGTCGATGCCTTCCAGGAGCAGGACTGCGCCATGGTGGTGGGCTCCTACCGCATGTGCGACTTCCAGTTGCAGACGCTTCCGCCGGGCGTGATCGACCACAAGGAGTGGACGGACGACAACGGGGCCAACAACGCCCTACGCATCAACGGACTGGGAGCGCCACGGGCCTTCCTCACCGCGATAGCAAGGGGCATCGGATTTCCCAACACCAGCTATGGCGAGGACTATGCCATGGGACTGGCCGTGAGCCGACAGTATCGCATCGGCCGCATCTACGATCCGATCTACCTCTGCCGACGCTGGACGGGCAATAGCGACCACGGACTGAGCATCGAGAAGACCAACGCCAACAACTTGTACAAAGACCGACTGCGCACCATCGAACTGCGGGCGCGCATCAGCCTCAACAACGACCACAAAGCATGACGCTCTCCGAGTTTTTCCACAATCAGATGGCCACATGGCCGGAGACGGCCGCACGCTACGCCGACCTGGCACGCGTGGAGGTGAGAGACTTCGGTGCGGTCAGTGCTCAGTACAACCCCGCTCGCATGGTGAGCACGGGGGCCAAGGTCGATAAGAAGACGCTGGCCCAGCGCCCCTGCTTCCTCTGCAAGGACCATCGTCCTGAGATTCAACAGGAATGGGCCTTCGGCGAGGACTTCGACGTGCTCGTCAATCCCTTCCCCATCCTCCCGACCCATTTCACGATCGCCGCCAGGCGCCACCGCCCCCAGACGATCCTCGACACCTATGCCACGCTCTACGAACTGGCTGACCGCTTCGAGGGTACCCTGTTCTTCTACAACGGGCCGAAATGTGGGGCCAGTGCGCCTGACCATCTCCACTTCCAGGGTGGAGACGGAAGTGTGGTGCCGCTCTGCCGCGACTGGCGCGGATGGAGGGAGCGGCTACGGGAGGTGGCGCGGCTGGACGCCGACAACCGTCTCTGCACCATCGAGGACTACCCCTTCCCCACCCTGGTGCTGATCAGCAACGACCAAACCCTGGCGCAGACGCTTTTCCGCAGGGCCTATGCCGCCCTGCCCTGCCATCCCGATGACACCGAGCCGATGCTCAACGTGCTGGCATGGCGAGAGGAGGATAGCGTCGTCACCATCCTGCTGCCTCGGGAGAAGCACCGCCCCGCCTGCTACACGGCCACGTGCGAAGCAGACCGCATGCTCATCTCGCCGGGCGCGCTCGACATGGCGGGACTGGTCATCACGCCGCGCAAGGAGGACTTTGACCGACTGACACCCTCGCTGCTGGTGAAGACCGTCGGCGAGGTGGCGCTTGGGCAGGAGGCCTTCGCCAAGGTGTTGCGCCGTCTGCAGGAACCGAGGGTCGCCGTAGGCATCACGAGCGGGCCGGAGGTGGCCTTTGTCCTGGAGGGCTCCTTCATGGTTGATGGCACGCTACAGACGGGACCGCAGACCGTGAGGGCGAAGGACGGAAGGCTTCTTTGGCAGGAAAACTCATACGACACGCTCACGTTCGCTCCCCATTCCCCTCAGTCTTCGTTCACGCTGCCCGAGGTCACGATCGGCATCGGATTCCACTGGGAGCGCCAGGAGGCGCAGACCTTCGAGGGGATGCTGCGGCTGGAGGCCGACGGCGATCGGGTGTGGGTCATCAACGAACTGCCCGTGGAGCGCTATCTCGCCAGTGTCATCTCCAGCGAGATGCGGGCCACCTCGTCGCCATCGCTCCTGCGGGCCCATGCCATCATCTCCCGCAGTTGGCTCCTGACGCAGATGGCGCATCGCATCAATGCAGACCATCCCTCCGCGGAGACCTGTGGAGGATGGGAGACGGAGGAGGAACTGGTGCGCTGGTACGACCGCGACGACCACCAGCGCTTCGACGTATGCGCCGACGACCATTGCCAGCGCTACCAGGGCATCACCCGCATGGTGTCGGATCATGTGGAGGAGGCGATACGCAGCACCTATGGACAAGTATTGTGGGACGGCAAGGGCATTTGCGACGCGCGCTTCTGCAAGTGTTGCGGCGGTGCCACGGAGGTTTTCTCGGCCTGTTGGCAGGATGAGGACAAGCCTTATCTCGCCGCCTTCCTCGACCGCCCCACGCAAGCAGACCAGTCGGCAGACGCGCTGCCCGACCTGACCGACGAGGAGACGGCCCGCAAGTGGATTCTCTCCGCACCGCCCGCTTTCTGCAACACGCAGGACAAGCAGGTGTTGCGCCAGGTGCTCAACGGCTACGACCAGGAGACGGCCGACTTCTATCGCTGGCACATCGACTACACGCAGGAGGAACTCGCCAGCCTCATCACCCGCAAGACGGGACTGCGCTTTGGCAAGATCCTCGACCTCGTCCCCCTAGAGCGCGGCAAGAGCGGACGCATCGTCCGCCTGAAGATCGTGGGCACGGAAAGGGAGCGCGTCATCGGCAAGGAACTGGAGATACGCCGCACGCTGAGCGAGAGCCACCTGAAGAGCAGCGCCTTCGTCGTCACGACGCAGCAGGGCGCCGACGGCATCCCGCAGTCGTTCCACCTCTCGGGCGCAGGCTGGGGCCACGGCGTGGGACTGTGTCAGATCGGGGCGGCCATGATGGGCGAGAAGGGCTACGACCACGAGGCCATCCTCCGCCACTACTACCCTGGCGCCACGCTGAAAACGCTTTACAAACCTTCCATAGAACAATGATTATGACCGAGAATAGCAAGCGACATATCAACCCGTGGGCGTGGGTGCCCTCCCTCTATTTTGCCGAGGGACTGCCCTACGTCGCCGTGATGACGATAGCCGTCATCCTCTACAAGAAGATGGGCATCTCCAATACGGACATCGCCCTCTATACAGGCTGGCTCTACCTGCCGTGGGTCATCAAGCCCTTCTGGAGCCCGATGGTCGATCTCGTCCGCACCAAGCGGTGGTGGATCGTCACCATGCAGGCGGTCCTCGCCATCGCCTTCGCGGGCATCGCCTTCTTCATCCCCGCACAGTTTTTCTTCCGGCTCACGCTGGCGTTCTTCTGGCTGGTGGCCTTCACGTCGGCTACCCACGACATCGCGGCCGACGGCTTCTACATGCACGGCCTCGACAGCCACGACCAGTCGTTCTTCGTCGGCATACGCAGCACGTTCTATCGCATCTCCACCATAGCGGGACAAGGACTGCTCGTCATCATCGCGGGACTGATAGAGGACCATACGGGCAAGATACCGCTCTCCTGGACGGTGGTCTTCGCCATCCTCTCCATCCTCTTCTTCCTCGCGAGCCTCTACCACGCCTGGGCGCTCCCCAGGCCTGCCTCCGACCGCCACGCCCCCGACCGCACGGTGGGTGGCATCCTGCGCGAGTCGCTGCTGACGTTCCGTTCGTTCTTCATGAAGAAGAACATCGTCCCCGCCCTGCTCTTCATGTTGCTCTTCCGACTGCCCGAGGCGCAGCTCGTCAAGATCATCAACCCCTTCCTCCTCGACCCGATAGCGAAGGGAGGACTCGGCCTCTCGACCAGCACGGTGGGCATCGTCTATGGCACGGTGGGCATCATCGGACTGACCTTGGGTGGCATCCTCGGTGGCATCGCTGCCTCGCAAGGGGGACTGAAACGCTGGCTCTGGCCGATGGTCTGCGCCATCACCCTCCCCGACCTCGTCTATGTCTATCTCGCCTACGCCCAGGACAGCGCGCTATGGATCGTCAACACCTGCGTCTTCATCGAGCAGTTTGGCTACGGATTTGGCTTCACGGCCTACATGCTCTACCTCATCTATTTCTCGGAGGGCGAGCACAGCACGTCCCACTACGCCATCAGCACGGGCTTCATGGCCTTGGGAATGATGCTGCCGGGCATGATGGCCGGATGGCTGCAGGAGCTCATCGGCTACCGCCACTTCTTCCTCTGGACGATCCTCTGCTGCGCGGCAACGTTTGTCGTCTGCCTCTTCATCAAGATCGACCCTGAGTTTGGCAAGAAAAAACAACAGGGCTAAGGGAAAATAGTACAATGATGGAAAAGGGAAGCAATCTGGTAAGGGAAAGGGCTGCAAGGGCCTGGGAACGCCACCTCTCGTGGGTTCCCACGCTCTATCTGCTGCGCGGCATACCCTATGTCGCCATCCTCGCTCTCGTGCCCATCGTGCTCAACCGCATGGGGGTGAGCAATGCGGTCAACCTCTTCTGCTGCTCCTTGGGCCTCATCCCCTTCATCCTCCGCCCGCTGTTGGGCCGCTTCTCCCGCCAACTGACCGACTGCCACCACCTCATCCTCTACGCCGAAGTGCTGATGGGACTGATCTTCCTGGCGATGGGGATTGTGCTGCGGCTGAAAGTATGGCTTCCCGCCTTCCTCCTCCTCTTCTATGCCGAGGCCTTGGCGGCAGCCTTCCACGACGTGGGGATAGGCCGCTACTTCATGATCTGCTCCGAGCGTCGCTTCTACCAGCAGGTGCCCGCCACACGGGCTGCCGCCACTTGCGCCGCCTTTGCCCTGGCGCTGGGCATTCCCGCGATGGTGGGAGGCAACCTGGAGGTGATCCATCGCCGCATACCGATGGCGTGGAGCACGGTCTGCGAACTGCTGGGGGGCTTCATCCTCCTGCTGACGGTCTATCATGCCGTGGTCCTCGTGCCGCTCGGCGAGCAACTGGTGCGCAAGCGCAACGACTACAAGGCGCTGCTGCTCGAAGACCTCCGCAAACTGACGGACCGTCGCTATTTCCGCTTCGAGATGCTCTTCCTGCTGCTCTTCCTCCTCCCCGAGGGGTTCTTCTACCGCGTCGGCATCCTGTTTCTTGTCGACCCCGGGAGCAATGGTGGACAGAGCCTCTCACCACAGGAACTGGCCTTCACCCAGGGCACGGTGGGTGCCTTCGGCATGCTACTCGGTTGCCTGCTCGGCGGACGCTGCATCCACCTCCACGGTTTCCGCTACTGGCTGTGGCCGATGACGCTCGCCATCACGCTGCCAAAAGTGTTCTACGTCCTGATGGCCTACACGCTGACGACCAGCTTCTCCCTGATCACCCTCAGCGTCTTCCTGGAGCAGTTTGGTTTCGGCTTCGGCATCATGGCCTTCGTCGCCTACCTCGCCCACCTCTCACGAGGCTACCATCCCGTCATGTTCTACTCCTACTGCTTTGCCCTCGCCGCTATCGGCATCACGGTCTCGGGCGCACTCTCCGGCATCCTCGCCGACTATCTCGGCTACCGCATCTACTTCGCCCTACTGATGCTCCTCTCCCTCACCTCCTATCTCGCTGCTGCCTTCGTCCGTACCGAACCGATAGAAGGTCTGAAACTGTGATCATGGCGAGAAAGGGCTGAACTTTTTCTCCCTGCTACTCGCTTTTTCCAGAAATTTTATGTAAGTTTGCATCCATGAAGCAATTATTGACCATCCTTGGGCCCACGGCAAGCGGCAAGACGACCCTTGCCACACGCCTTGCCTATGAGCTGGACGGCGAAGTCATCTCCGCCGACAGTCGTCAGGTCTATAGAGGCATGACGATCGGCACGGGAAAAGACCTCGCCGACTATGTGGTGGAGGACAAGCCGATCCCCTACCACCTGATAGACATCTGTGACCCGGGGACGAAATACAACCTCTTCGAATACCAGCGCGACTTCCTCCAGGCCTACGAGGACATCCGCCGTCGTGGACGCCAGCCCGTGCTCTGTGGCGGCACAGGACTCTATATCGAGGCCGTGCTGCGGGGCTACCAGCTCTCGCCCGTGCCCCAGAATCCCACGCTGCGGGCAGAACTGGAGGGGAAGACGCTCGACGAGCTGACCGTTATCCTCCAGAACCTGAAGGCCCGCAACCACTCCACGATGCACAACCGCACGGACGTGGACTCCTGTCAGCGGGCCATCCGCGCGATAGAGATAGAGGAGTACAACCTCCATACGCCCACAGAGAACCGCCAGGTGCCACCCATCCCCTCCACCATCATCGGCACATGGGTTGATAGGGAGACACGCCGCGCACGCATCACCCGCCGCCTGCACCAACGACTGGAGGAAGGAATGGTAGAGGAGATAAAAGGTCTGCTCAAGACGGTCCCTGCCGAGGACCTGATCTACTACGGTCTGGAGTATAAGTTTGTCACCGAATACGCCCTCGGCCGCACCTCCTATGACGAGATGTTCAGCCGCCTGGAGATCGCCATCCACCAGTTTGCCAAACGACAAATGACCTGGTTTCGGGGCATGGAGCGCCGCGGCCTCACCATCCACTGGATCGACACGCAGCACCCCATGGCAGAACAAGTGGCAGAGGTATTGCGCCTTATGGCGTAAGTTTTATGAAACGCGTCTCATGGCGTGACTTTTATGAACAAAGGCATAAAAGTCACGCCACACTTTATTTCCTCAATAAGCCCACAACATTTTGCACCAGGATCACGGCCTCCTGCTGCGTAGGCTTTTGTTCCCGCGCCAGCAGCACCTGCACCAGGTAGGCCTGCCCCTTGCCGCCTGTGACGCTCTGAGCATAACTGATCGAATGGAGAGTAATCTCACAGGGCGCCACCACCGTGTCGCGGACCACCCCCCCCCGCTGTCCTCGCTATCGAGTCGGTGGGGATAAACGGGACAGGATCACAGTCGTAATAGACGGTTTCCATCTTCCTGGCCTTGACACAAGCGACGAGTTTGTTGGATTCCTGTTTAGTGCAAGCATCGAGCTGGTTGTTGGAAACCTGTTTCGTACAAGCATCGAGTTTGATGGAAACCTGTTCCGTGCAAGTATCAAGTTTGTTGGAAGCCTGCTCCGTCACTCTGATCTCCATGCGTTCGCAACGCTCGTAGTCATACACATTCGCATGGCCTTCCACCACCTTGCAGATCCGATCCTGCAGCGAATGGTCAATATGGTCCGCCACCCAGCGCTTCTCTGACCAAAGGTCGTAGAGCGTATAATAACCATTGCGCCTCATCTCCAGCACACCAATCCGATTGTTGGCCGTGTGAAAGGCGAAGGAGTCAAACTCCGGTTTCACCAGCATTCCGTAACGATCGCGCAAGCCCACCTTCCCCGTCTCCGGGTCCTTGACGACGAGAATGCCCGGGTAAGCATCAAGGCGCTGACGGTACACCCTGGCAACATCCAGGCAACAGTAGGGATTGCTGCCAATAGCCATGCAGGGCAGCAATACGCCCAGATAGCCCACAACGACGACATAGAAAGGCAGGTCCTTCACGCTTCTGAGGAGTCCGCCACAAGCATAGGCCATCGCACAATCGGGTAGGAGGTAAATGCTAATCATAAAAGGCATTCACCTTCTATTTTCACATTTACCGACCTCCCACACCACCGTACGTGCGGTTCCGCATACGG
>OBKR01003141.1_pt1 | contig 10990 bp, 11 predicted proteins | sample 1518991 | NCBI WGS metagenome assembly OBKR01 (sample SAMEA2452117, study PRJEB22498) | human gut metagenome | biome: human feces; feature: human gut; material: feces | place: Australia | collected 2012
GCCTCTTTTTCATCAAACGGCTCACCCAGTACGTTGAAGATACGTCCGAGTGTTGCTTCGCCAACCGGAACTGAAATCGGTCCCCCGGTTGCTACGGCGTCCATGCCTCGCACCAGTCCGTCTGTCGGTCCCATGGCGATACATCTTACGATATCATCACCCAGATGCTGTGCAACTTCTACCACAAGTTTTCCTCCGTCCTTGCGCGTAATCTCAACCGCATCGTTGATCTCCGGCAAGTATCCTTCCGAAAACTTAAGGTCAAGAACGGCACCGATAACCTGGGTAATCTTCCCTATATTTTTATCTGCCATTTTCTCCTCCTTACATACAGAAACCTGTATTTATCCGATCGCCTCTGCTCCGGCAATGATCTCGGTAAGTTCCTGTGTGATCGCACCCTGACGTGCTCTGTTATATTTCAATTCCAAATCATCTATCATCTCTTCCGCATTGCTGGTTGCCGAATCCATCGCCTGCATACGTGCACCGTTCTCACTGGCAACTGCTTCCACAAACGCGCCATACAGAATGCTGCTGATATATTTCGGAACAAGAAGGCTGATTGCCTCTTCCGCTTCCGGTTCAAAGTTCATCGGTGTAAGCTGCGCCTTTGCATCCTCTTCTCCCGCTTCTTCCTGCACCTCTGCCGGAAGGACTTTGATCATCGTCGGAATGTGACTTACCGTATTTTTGAAAAATGTGTAGATCAGATAGATCTCACCAATCTCACCATTTTCAAAATCTGTCAGAAGTCTTTTTGTAATACTCTTCGCATCATCATAGGACGGTTCTTCGATCATCTCTGAATAATCAGCGACAATATCATATCCTTTGTGTTTCAGAAGTTCCAGTCCTTTTCCTCCAATTGCATAGATCCGGATATTCTCCTTCGTAAAGGCTTCATTTTCAGTCACCATCTTCACTACATTAGAGTTATATCCACCTGCCAGTCCACGATTGGATGTTACAACAATGACTGCTTTCTTCTTCGAATCATCTGCTTTCAGATATGGATGATTGATATTCCCTGCCTTTGCAAGCAGAGAGGTCATTGTTGCATACATACAGTCAAAATACGGCTTTGATTCTTCTGCCCGGGTTCTTGCTTTCTGCAGCTTTACGGTAGAGACAAGTTTCATGGCTTTTGTAATCTGCTGCGTGCTCTGTACACTGGTACGGCGACGCTTGATATCTCTCATAGATGCCACTTTGTATCACCTACCTTGCCTGAAATTGTTCTTTATATTCTCCGATTGCTTTTCTGAGAGCTTCTTCTACTTCTTCTTTCAGCACTTTGTCATTCTTGATAGATTCCGGAATTTCCGGATATTTTGTCTTAATATAATCAAAAAGTCCGCTTTCAAAAGCCAGAATATCTTCTACCGCAATATCAAGAAGAAGCTTCTTAACTGCTGCATAAATGATAATAATCTGGTATTCTACCGGCATCGGCTGGTACTGCGGCTGTTTCAGGATCTCTTTGATCCGGACTCCCTGTGCCAGACGTTCGGAAGTCTCTGCATCCAGTTCCGATCCGAACTGTGCAAAGGATGCCAGCTCACGATACTGTGCAAGATCAATACGGATTGTACCAGCGATCTTCTTCATCGCCTTGATCTGTGCCGATCCACCTACACGGGATACAGAAAGTCCGGCATTAACGGCCGGTCTGAAACCAGAGTTGAACATCTCTGTTTCCAGATAAATCTGTCCGTCTGTGATGGAAATAACGTTGGTAGGAATGTATGCTGATACGTCACCTGCCTGTGTCTCGATAATCGGAAGTGCAGTAAGTGAACCTCCGCCAAGTTCATCTGAAAGACGGGCTGCTCTTTCAAGAAGTCTTGAATGCAGATAGAATACATCTCCCGGATAAGCCTCACGTCCAGGTGGACGTTTCAGAAGTAAGGAAAGGGTACGGTATGCAGTTGCATGTTTGGACAGATCATCATAAACGATCAGTACATCATCTCCGTTCTCCATCCATTCTTCTCCCATCGCACATCCTGAATACGGTGCGATGTACTGCAGTGGTGCAAGCTCACTGGCTGTTGACACAACTACAGTTGTATAATCCATTGCCCCAAAGGTCTCCAGAGTCTTAACAAGGGAAGCTACGGTCGAAGCTTTCTGACCGATTGCTACATAAATACACTTTACGCCCTGCCCTTTCTGGTTGATGATCGTATCGATCGCGATCGCTGTCTTACCGGTCTGTCTGTCACCGATGATCAGCTCTCTCTGTCCACGACCGATCGGAACCATGGAGTCGATCGCTTTAATACCTGTCTGAAGCGGTGTATCTACTGACTTACGGGAAATAACCCCCGGTGCCACACGCTCGATCTGACGATGTCTGGTTGCCTGGATTGGTCCTTTTCCATCGATTGGCTGTCCAAGTGCATTAACTACACGGCCAAGCATACAGTCGCCTACCGGAACCTCTACAACTCGTCCGGTTGTCTTTACAGTATCACCTTCATTGATATTCTTATGATCTCCCAGAAGAACAGCACCTACGTTGTCCTCTTCCAGGTTCAGAACCATTCCGTATACTTCTGAAGGGAACTCCAAAAGTTCACCCTGCATTGCATTTTCAAGGCCGTGGACACGCGCAATACCATCTGCCACCTGAATAACCGTTCCGACATCCGATACGTTCAGCTCAGAGGAATATCTTTCAATCTGTTCTTTGATCACAGAACTTATTTCTTCTGGTCTTAAATTCATGGAGCGAATCCACCTTCTTTCTACTAATTCTAACTGCTATACCTGAATTTTCTTCAGGCTCTTTGACAGTTCATACAGCTTTGTCTTAATACTTGTATCCACAACTCTGTCACCGATACGGATCACCATTCCGCCAATCAGAGAAGCATCTACCTGATAATTCATCTCAAAGGATTCATATTTTGTCGTCTGAAGAAGCCGCTGCATGACTGCTTCTTTCTGTGCCTCGCTCAGTTCTACTGCTGTAGCGATATATGCAATCCCGATTTTCTTTTCTTCTTTTACAAGTCCGATAAAATATTCAAATACAGAATCTATCTTGCTGTAGCGCCCTTTTTCGATCATCAGCTTCATCAGCTCTACAATCTCATTTGAAACACGTCCGCGGAAAATCGTCTCGATCATCTGCTCTTTGTCTTCACGCATAACTCTCGGATTTCCGAGAATCTTCTGAAGCTCTGCATTTTCTTCGAGGATCACTCCGATACTCTGTACTTCCTCGAATATCTCATCCATTTTTCCGCAGTCACGGGCAGCTTCAAACAGGGCGTCACCATATACCTTTGATACTAGCTTAGCCATGTCTGTTCTCCCATTTCTTTTAATGTCTCTTCGATCAGTTCATCTTGTACACTGGTATCGATCGAAGCTGCTACTACTTTACCTGCCATTGCTGATGCAATGGCGATCATCTCCTGCTTCATATCATCAAGCGCACGCTTCCGTTCCAGTTCGATCTCATTATTGGCACGTGTGATGATCCTTGCTGCTTCTTCTTTTGCTTCTGCAACAATTTCATTTTCGGTCTTCATCGCTTTTTTCCGTGCTTCACTGAGAATAGCCTGCGCCTCTTTATCGATTTCTTTTAATTTCTGTTCGTATTCTTCTTTGTAAACGGCTGCCTCTTTCCGGTCATTCTTTGCTGACTCCTGTTCATCAGCAACTCTCTGCTTTCTGTCCTCCAGAAGTTTTCTTACCGGTTTGAAAAGCAGATATGACAGAAACGTGAACATGACAAGCATACTGAGTGCCATGACACAGGCATCAAAAAGAAGCTGCGCATCCAGATTAAACAAACGTTCCAAGGCGTTGCCTCCTTTCTCTTATTTTACAGGCAAAACCTTTCTTACAGCTTTCCAAGAAGCGGGTTTGCGAACAAGAGAATAAGTGCAATAACCAAACTGTACAGACCTGTTGTCTCTGCTACTGCCTGTCCTAAAAGCATTGTAGACGTGATGTCTGATCTTGCTCCCGGGTTACGTCCTACTGCAGATGCACCATAACCTGCTGCAATACCCTGTCCTACACCAGGACCAATACCTGCGATCATCGCAAGTCCTGCGCCGATTGCTGAACACGCTAAAATTAAAGCTTCATTTGAAATATTACCCATAATAATTTTCCTCCTTAATCACTGCAAACCTGATACTGTCTGAACTTAGATCCCAGTTTGCTTTTTACTCCGCTGACGGCATCTTGTCATTGATATATACCATCGTCAGCATGCAAAATACATATGCCTGAATTGCTCCCGAGAACACATCGAAATAGATGTGTAGAAATCCCGGCCATGCCCATGCGATCTTATACAGAAGACCATAGATAAGTCCCATGATTACAGTACCGGACAGCACATTTCCAAACAGACGAAGTGAGATGGAAAATGGTGCTGCGATCTCCCCGATCAGATTGATTGGGAACAAGAACGGCAATGGTTTGAACAGGCCTGTAAATGCCTCAATTTTGTTGTATTTGATGTTATTGAACTGAATCAGCACAAATGTGATAAGTCCAAGTGGAAGTGTTACACCATAATCTGCAGTTGGTGGCCGAAGCCCCAAAAGTCCCGAAAGGTTTGCCACAATCAAAAACAAAAACAAAGACCCGATATAATTCCGGAACGCCAGTCCGTTTTTCCCCATGCTTCCTTTTACCATATTGTCAAGCATCTCAACGATAAGCTCGGCAATATTCTGCAGGGTTCCGGGTTTGCCTTCGGCATCGCTCAGCTTAGCTCGGACAACCAACGCAAAAATCAGCAGTAATAACGCTACGATCAATATGCTGACATGTGTAGTGGTGAGCCATAACTCCTGCCCAAATAACTGGAATTTAACGAGACCGTGAATTTGAAAATCCGGCTCCTTAGCTGCCAGCATTCCTAAGCTGTTCCCCACGCGCTTTACCTCCTTTACTTAGATTTTTTGAATTTAGCGAAAAGCTTATGCATAATTGGCTGCAAATATGCCGCAAGCTTTAAACTCATAATTCCTGCAAACAGTGTAAGTACATTCGCAATCTGAAGCCAGCTGACGGCTATAAATACTACAACTACAACCAGATATCTTATCGCGTAAGATTTCTGCATGTATCTCTGTGCTTCCTGTTCTCCATAAAGTACCGCCTCATCCAACGAGTTTTTCATATGGATTACCATGAAAACACCTGCTGTCATTCTCAGATGATCCCCTGGGATAATCAGACATACAATCTGTGCGATTATTCCATACAGAAGCATAGTGATGATCATATCCTTCAGTACGGTATTGTCTGTCTTACTCATGTTGTTTCATTCCTCCCTGCTCAATTTTTGTTTTTGTCTTTCGGATCTTCATTCGCATGTCTCGCAAGTACCCATGCATTGCGCAGACCTGCCAATACACCCACTATCACCAAAGGGATAAAAACTGGAAAAGAAACCTTCTTTTCCAGCCATGTACCAAAAAAAGTGCATAGCAAAATGGGAACCAGTATACTGATACCTAACTGACTGATGAGTGCAAAGGTTTTATATACGCTTTGTTTATATTTCATGATACTTATCTCCATTCTCTATATCACTTTCCATTTATTATATCCTTTTTTATGAAATATGTCCACTGGTTTACACACGATTGTATTTTTTCTTATACAATTTCCAAATATTGTCATCACTTTTACCAATAAATGCCATTAAATGCGTTGATTATTTAAAATATTTTATATAGTCATTTTTTTCACAATAGTAAAAGTGCTGCAAAGCGTTTTTAGCCTTGCAGCACTTTTTTATTCATCCCATTCCAGTCTGTGAAGATGTCCTTCTGTATTCATTCCGGCAAACCCATTCTGCCGGAGCGCTTCATATAACACGATCGCAACCGAATTTCCAAGATTCAGTGAACGGATATCTCCGATCATCGGAATCCGGATGCTGTCTTCCTTGTGGTGACAGAGGATTTCTTCCGGAATCCCTGCGCTTTCTTTTCCGAACATGATATAACAGTCCGGTTCATATTTAACATCCGTATAAAGATTCGGTGATTTTGTAGTTGCCATATAAATCTTCGCTCCCGGATTTTTTTCCATAAAATCCCGGTAATCAATATAAGTCGTCACATCCAGATGTTCCCAGTAATCCATCCCTGCCCGCTTCAGGTTCTTTTCATTTAACCGGAAACCAAGTGGCTCGATCAGATGAAGTCTGGTATTCGTCGCCACACAGGTCCTTCCGATATTTCCGGTATTTGCCGGGATTTCCGGTTCAAAAAGTACAATATTAAGCATTTACATTCTCCTTCATTTCGTAAATTCGTGCCAGTTCGTCCGGTGCCGGTCTGTCGAGAAATCTTTTTTCTCCCCCACCCCAGATGATCCTCTCGTTTCCTTCTGTTGTGTGTCCGATGATCTCTGCCGGAATACCTTCCCTTTTCAGTCTTTCCTTTAGTTCTTCACCCTTCGGTGTCACCATAAGAACCGCTCCTGTACTGGTAAGCTGGTAAGGATTCAGATGAAATACTTCACAGACTTCAATCGTTTCCTGACGTACCGTCATTTTCTTCATCTCTACCGAAAGACCAATTCCTGCACCTTCTGCCATATCCCAAAGTGCTGCAAAAATCCCTCCTTCTCCGATCGGATGCATTGCTGACACCCCGTTCCGGCCGGCAATCTCCATTGCCCTGTCACTGAAAATTTCATCTCTCATATCTTCCAACTTATTTAAGAATCCCGGCGCAAACCGCTCTGCCAGAGCCGCCCCTTCTTCCCGTATGATCCGTAAGGTTCCTTCCATACCAATCCATTTAACCAGGACAATCTCTTCGCCTGCTTTTGCCGATCTGCTTGCAAGCAGCTGTTCTTTTTTTGCCTCACCGTGTGCTGTTACATGAACAATACTCGTCTGGATCCCATTTACACTTTGCGCATCTGCAAAGAAAACCCTGAGACCTTTTTCTTTACATATCTCCGAAACCTCCACCATCATCGCTTTCAATCTGGACTCATAGGCAAACGTCGGGAGCATGATCCGGACACTGATTCCATATGCCCGCGCTCCTCTGGAAGCCAGCTGATCCACTGCCTGCGCTATGGCAAATACTCCAAGATCTTTTTCATTTCCGGCTAATGAAACATCCGTTGCGATTGTGATCCTCTCTTCACTTTCATCTGCTATATAACAGGTTTCCTCCTGTGACGGTCTTAAAAAATCTATACCTTCTATATTATTCTGTATCTGTTTTAAAACCGAACGCCGATAGACGGTCTGTGACACTCTTCCTGCTTTCATACTTTTATCCTCTTTCTGTTCTGCCATTCTTTCCAACAGCCGCCTGCTTTTTATTACTTAAGTGCAGATGCCTTGCTGATCGCCGCATTAATCTTCTCCTGATCCTGGGTTGCAATTGCTTCCTCCACCAGCTTAGTTGCCTCTGCATTATCTGATTTTGTCCCGACTTTCACGGTAACATCAGAAGTCTGATAGGTGCTGTTATTGATTACTTCCCGGCTGACCTCTTCTCCGTTTTCATAGGTAACTTTCCAGAGCCGTGCCGTGCTTCCATCCATTCCGGCTCCCTCTGTTTCCTGTGAGCCAACCGCACTTTCCGTATCTTCTACATACTTTTTCGTATACTCTGTTGTCTCCAGAGTCTCACTTTCAAATTTCACGGAATGTCCTGCAGCTCTGGTATCTTTTCCGTAAATATAAAAACCAAGCTGGTTATTGCCATCAATATATCCTTCGATCAGGATCGGTGTATCGTAATTATTGACAAATTTAAAATCACTGATTCCTTCCGCTATCATTGCATCCCTTGATGGTTCTACATAGCTGACACTCATGGAATGCGGTGCACGCCGGGTGACCTCCAGTTCCGCATAAAGAACCGCATTATAAAGCGTCGTAGATACCTGACACAGGCCACCTCCGATACTCTCTACAATCTGTCCGTTCTCATAGGCACTTCCTGCCACATAGCCATTCTCTTCTGTGTAAGGAAGTGTGGCCTGTTCCACTGAAAATTCTTCTCCCGGCATAACAACAGTTCCGTTGATCAGCTCCGTTGCACGCCTGATGTTCTGCACGCGGTCCCCCCATCCGGCGTTTGTCGTATAAGAGCCAAGCTCATCCTGCAGGGATTCCAGATCTGCCTTTTTGATCGTCGGCTTTTCCATATCCAGCTTTAACTCGACTTCTGCGTCCTCGTAATTCCATTTTTTGTTCATGAAATTCTTAATCTTCTTCACGGATTTATCTACATCAACCGTATAACCTTCTGCTTCATCCGTCAGATCGAATCCGCTTCCGTTATAGGATGCCGATGCATTGACCGCTTTCTGTTCCAGCGGAACCGCACGTTCCTGGATCAGCTCTCTGAGTTTTGCTTCATCAACTTTAAAACTTTCATCTATGACATATTTCTTCTTATCTAAATTATGTATCTTCTGATAGCGGCTCCAGATACTTCCATTTTTTCCGTATCCGACCGCCTTTTCTGCAAGCTTATCAATATTTTCTACTTCCGCTCCCATTTCCTCGATTGACACATCTGCGCCCTGATCTTTTACCTTCAGTACAAGTTGCTTGTTCCGATAATCTCCAAGTGTATTGTTTACCGCTTTCACTGCTTCTTCCTTGGTCATTCCGGATACATCTGTCTTCCCTATAAAAACATTTTTGCAGATATGCTCCTCATCCACCTTGCTCACATACCGCCATAATGTGAACTGAATCACGGAGAAAATAATCACGATGGCTGCAATAACCGTAATCCCTACATGCAGATTTCTCTGCCGGATACGCTTTTGTGCCTTTTCACTTAACTCTCTCTTTTTCTTTCGTGCCGCCATCAAAAAAATCCTCCTGATTTTATATGATATATGGAATAATTGATGTTGCTACCATTGCAACAATAACAACAAGAATAATCACTGCCGCTATCTTTCGTGTCTGTTTTGGATTAAACACTTTTTTTCACCTCAAATCACACATTTGTTTTCATTCTATACTCTTTCATTTCTTTTTTCAAGATATCCATTACTACTGTCAGATGTTACTGTTTGCATAATTCCCGGATTTCTTCTGTAACACAAAATACCTTTGCCTGATGATCCAGTGGGTTCCGGTTCTGGTAGTCAAACAGAAGCACACATTCTTCCTCTTTCATATCCCCCAGAACATCATAAGAAAACCTCTCGATGTGCGTCATTTTTCTAAGCTGCCGCTTCTCCATATTTTCATAATTTTCCAGATAACGCCTCTCTTCATCCTCACGGTCATAGAACAGGCGGAACTCTTCTTTTGAAATCCGCTCATCGCCTGCAAATAACGGACGGCTTTTTGCATTCTCCCTCAGATAAAAGTCCAGTGTCAGAAGCTGCTTATACGCCTCACATCTTTCTGCATCATAAAATCTTGCAAAATCATACAGGATCTCATATCTTGCCGTGCGTGCATGACTTAAAGTATCCAGTCCATTTTCTTCATAATACTCTGCCAGCTTTTCAAAAAGCGTAAATGGTCTTTTAAAGTGTCGGATCAGATAAGGAAGCGTGTAACAGAACTGCCTGCTGTTATAGTAGGTCTCCACCATTTCCTCGATCCCTTTCAGGCGCAGGGTATCCTCATATGGAAGCCACTTTGTATACAAAACTTCATACGGTGGCATTCCTTTATAAACCAGTCCGTAATCGTCTTTCTTCTCTTCCATATAAGAACCCTTCAGTACTTTCAGAAAACCAAGCTGCAGCTGCTCCGGTTCCAGTGCATAAACATCATCAAAGGATTTTCCAAAGCTTTCATAATCTTCATACGGCAATCCTGCGATCAGATCCAGGTGCTGATGTACATTACCATAGGAATTGATTCTCCTTACCACTTCTGCAACCTGTTCAAATTTCATTGTCCGGTGAATCTCACGTATCGTATCCAGGTTGGTAGACTGCACACCGATTTCCAGCTGGATCAGCCCTGGCCGCATGGTTTTTATCAATTCCATTTCTTCTTCATTCAAAAGGTCTGCCGCAACCTCAAAATGGAAATTGGTAATGCCGTTATCATGCTCTTTGATATAACGCCAGACTGTCATGGCGTGATCATGTTTGCAGTTAAATGTACGGTCTACAAATTTAACCTGAGGTACTTTATGATCGATAAAAAATTGCAGTTCTTTTTTTACCAGTTCCAGATCACGGAACCGCAGACACTTATCTATAGAAGAAAGACAATAACTGCACGAAAATGGACATCCACGGCTTGTCTCATAATAAATAATCTTATGTTCAAAAAGCTCCATGTTCTCATATACAAACGGAACCTTACTCAGATCCATGGTCTTGCGCCATTCATTTTCCACAATCTGCCCGGTCTGTTCCCGGTATACGATTCCTTTCATATTCTGAAGTCCGTCCACTGTCTTGTCCTGATAAAAGTGTAAAAGATCGCAGAAAGTCTGCTCCCCTTCTCCTTTCATGACGCCATCCACTTCTGGCAGACGCTCCAGCACCTTTACTCCATCATAAGATACCTCCGGTCCACCTATCCAGATGATGATCTGCGGCATCACTTTCTTGATCTCCCTGCAGATCTCTTCAACATAAGTAAGATTCCAGATATAGCAGGACAGACAGAGCATGTCCGGCTTCCTTTTGTAGATATCCCGCAGAATCTCATCGAGCTGCTGATTGATCGTATATTCTCCAATACTGATCTCATCTGATGTATCACCATACTTTTCCGCATATGCTTTCAGACAGTAGACTGCCAGATTGGAATGTATATATTTCGCATTGACTGCACCTAAAAGTACTTTCATATCGTTTCCTTTCCGTTTCCAAAAAGTTTTATCTTTAGTATCATACTCCATTTTCAGATTGGCGTAAACCAAAATGATAAAATAAAATCTCCTCAGATACATTGACATTTTTACAAAAACACGGTAAAATAATGTTCTGTGCAGCCGGGGTGCTAGCGGTACCCTGTACCTACAATCCGCTATAG
>OBKR01003142.1_pt1 | contig 10983 bp, 7 predicted proteins | sample 1518991 | NCBI WGS metagenome assembly OBKR01 (sample SAMEA2452117, study PRJEB22498) | human gut metagenome | biome: human feces; feature: human gut; material: feces | place: Australia | collected 2012
TACCGGGACAGTCTGCCGATTGACTCATAATGACGGAATTAAACGACAGTCCCTAGTGTACTTATTGTAGAATACCAGAGTCCGGCAAAGGTTGTGTACAAAAAAACGATTGACAACTGGAGCAATCCGGACAATAAGGCAAGCATCCCCTGGAGCACGGAAGATGGCTTGGGACGCTATGCCACCCTCACCCTTACCGCCAACGAATGCCTGGAGGAAGGAAAGAATTACATGGCTTATGTAATAGGGTACCAAAGCGGAACATACGGCGAATATGAACCTTTCAAGGGAATTGAGCCTGGCGATTATTTCAACCGCACAGAAGTGGCTACCGTGCCCGAAAACGGTTTTGCAGAAGAAATATTTGCAGGAGCCGAAATACTGTTTGTGCAGAACGGTGTGATTCTTTCAAAACTGAGCGATGAAGCCGAAGTACAGCACGGACTTGTAATCGCACGGCGTCAGGTAGCAGGAACATTCGGATATTTTACCCGTATACCCGTAGAAATAAACAACAATAAAGTATCCAAACTCAGACTCGTAGCTACCAAACGCAACCAGACCGTTATTTTCGGAGGATTCAGAAGCGTAGACGATTCGTATGATTTCCATAAAGACAATGTAATAAACGGAATGAATCCACGCACTGATTATGACTGCGCTTTGGCCGGTTCGACCGTAAACAATGCCTTCAAGGTATATGACATTGATTTGTGCAAATGGTTTCCGGGTAATACGGAGAATGAATCGCTGCCTCTCGACGCAAACGGAGACGGATACCTGGACAGCAAAGACGGAAACTGGTGCATGGACGAGGACGCATATCCCAAAGGAACCATATCACTACCCAAAGGAACAGTATTTGGAGACAGTTTTTGGGTTTCTGTTGCCATGACGCAAAACGATATAGACGCAGGGATTCCTACATTTCAAATGCAGATACTTGATACAAATGAACATATTATAAAGTCTTGGGATGTAGTATTACGTAACTATGAAACTGCCGGTGAAAACCGCACACTGGTATCATTGCCCGAAGGTACAGATGGGCGTACTGTGATTACCGAGCTTGACAATATAGATACTGAAACATGTTTCAGCATCGTACGCAATCGCCTTTATACTATGGGAGTAAAAAACCAGTCACAAAACTACGGTGAAGATGAACCCATTGATCTAAGTATTGCTGATGTACTAGTATTGGATGCACGCCATGAATGGCAAATTATGAGCTCTATTATATTTAATTAACCCACACAACAAACTATACAGAAAGTCTATAAACAGTTGCTATTTTACAACATTTCAATGAAGAGAGAATATATCTTCTCTCTTTTTTGCTACTTTTGCCAAACTTAAAAAATTAAACCAATTTATTTACATATAGACAGTATGGCTACAGACATTGAAATTGCAAGACAAATTAAACTTAAACCTATCACAGAAATAGCAGCTCAACTAGGCATTGGAGAAGACGACCTGGAACTTTACGGAAAATACAAGGCAAAACTCCCTTTGACTTTTAAAGACAACTATGACAAGAACGGATGCAAACTGATACTCGTTTCGGCCATCTCACCAACTCCTGCAGGTGAAGGAAAAACTACCGTTTCAATCGGACTGGCACAGGCACTCAACAGAATCGGGAAAAAAGCAACCGTAGTATTGAGAGAGCCGTCACTAGGACCGGTATTCGGTATTAAGGGAGGTGCTACCGGAGGAGGATATTCACAGGTATTACCGATGGAAGACATTAACCTGCACTTTACAGGTGATTTTAGCGCCATAGAGAAAGCACATAACCTGCTTGCTGCTCTAATTGACAACAACATACAGAGTAAAAAACATTCTTTGGGACTTGACCCCCGCACCATTTCATGGAAAAGAGTCATGGATTTGAACGAACGTTCACTCAGAAAAATTGTAACAGGACTTGGAGGTACTACCTCTGGCGTTCCTAGAGAAACAGGCTTCGACATTACTGCGGCTTCGGAAGTTATGGCCATACTTTGTGTATCAAACAATATACAGGATCTCAAAACCAGACTGGGTAACATCTTCATAGGATATACTTATGACAAACGTCCCATCTATGCCAGAGACCTCAATGCACACGGCGCCATGGCTGCCTTGCTGAAAGATGCTATCAAACCGAACCTCGTACAGACTATAGAAGGTACACCGGCAATCATTCACGGAGGACCTTTTGCCAATATTGCACAAGGAACCAATACCATCATTGCCACCAAAACGGCGATGGCTTTAAGCGAATATACCATTACGGAAGCCGGATTCGGATTCGACTTGGGAGCAGAAAAGTTCCTTGATATCAAATGCCGTTTCGGCGGACTATCACCCAATGGTGTGGTACTGGTAGCCACCGTGAGAGCACTTAAATATCACGGGGGAGCTGATCTAAAAGAGCTCACTACTCCTAATATGGAAGCCCTCAAAAAAGGCATTCTAAACCTGCAGAAACATATAGAAAACATCAAGGCATTCAACCTGACTCCAGTCGTAGCTATCAACCGTTTTGCTACTGACTCTGAAGAAGAACTGCAATACGTAAAACAGTATTGTGAGGAACTGGGAGTTGCCGTATCCATTTCAAATGTATGGGGAGAAGGAGGAAAAGGAGCAGAAGAACTTGCCGAATTAGTTGTTGAAGCAGCCTCTACATGTTGCAATCAGTTCAAACCACTTTATGAACTTGAAGACAGCATTGAGAACAAGATTGAAAAAATAGCCAAAACGATATATGGTGCAGTGGCCGTAGATTACACCCCGAAAGCAAAGAACCATCTGAAAAGAGCATACGATTTGGGATTCGGAAACTTTGCCGTATGCGTAGCCAAAACCCAGAAATCACTGTCAGACAATCCGAAGCTTCTAGGACGTCCCAAAGACTTTGTCATCACAGTCAGAGAAATAGAAGTTGCTTCCGGAGCCGGATTCCTTATCCCCATCACAGGTGATATCATGCGTATGCCGGGACTTCCTGAAGAACCGGCCTCAAACAACATTGACATTGACGAGAACGGTGAAATAAGCGGACTGTTCTAATCGTTAATAAAGGATTAAACAACAAATTCGCGCTGTTTTCGCAATAACAGATAAAGGCTGCTCTCTGTTCTTTAACAAAAGAACAAGAGGCAGCCTTCTTTTTAACAGACAGGGTAATGAAAAAACAGATATGGCTATCCGTCTTCTCCTTTTTCGTACTCCTCTATACAGAATTTGTTTACAGTAATCTCAAACCAGTCATCTTTAGGCCGATATATCACCATCCGGACTGCCATTCCATCATTTGCTTCAAGGATATATTCCTTTTTACCCGTTCCGTTCATTTTATACCACATACCATTCTGACCATACAATATAAAAACAGGTTCTGCCGAGGTATAATCCCAGCTAATACGATAAAACGAAGTTTTTCCTTTATGGAAAGAGAACGTACAAGACTGTTCGTCATATTCCACATAGTCCAGACTGGTCACCTCTTCCTTATAAAAATTCAATACTACGACTTTTCCCAGAGAGTCATAATCAAGCTGAATGTAATTATTCAGTTCACACTGATAACCGAAAGGTTCTCCTATATGTAATTTAGGTATGGGAGTGTATTCTCCAACTTCTTCCTCATCACAAGCATTTATCACCAACATCATCACACAAGAAAATATAATTAAAATCTTATTCATAATGTATTTGCATATAAGGTTTGTAAAAGTTTCCACTCTATTCTCACGAACAGAGTGGAATGAAATCATAAATATGAGAAGCAAATTATTCACTTACTCCACCACCTAAAGCATGGTAAAGGGTAATGATACTCTGTATTTCTTCGTTATAATCAGAAACTAATGTCAAACGTGAAGTCAACAGCGACTGGCGTGCCGTAAGTACCTCCAGGTAATTTTTTGTTCCGTGTTCCATCAGCAATTGCGTATCATGCACAGCAAGGGTCAGATGCTCTACCTGCTCCGTATCGAACTTTTTCTTCTTACGCGCAGCCTGCCAATTATATAACGCATTGTTTACCTCACCACCAGCATCAAGCAATGTCTGCTGAAACTGTAAAAGAGCTTCTTCTTGCTGAGCTTTGCTGATTTTCAGATTTGCAACATTCTGCCCTCGGTTAAATATGGGTTGAACCAACGAGCCAACAGCCTGCAAGAGCCATGCACCCGGATTTGTAATAGCTGCTCCCCCACTGTTTGTCCATCCAGCTGAACCGCTAAGAGTTATGCTGGGATAAAAATTAGAGCGTGCCTGAGCAGTAGTATAAAAAGCCTGTTTCAATCCAGCTTCGGCCTGCATGACATCTGGACGACGTGACAGAAGTTCAAGCGGAACACCTACAGACAATGTATCGGGAAAGCTCTGTTCGCTCAATTTTCCACGAGCAATGTATCCCGGTTGCCAGAACAGTAAAGAACAGAGTGCATTCTCAGTTTCCACCAATTGCTGTTTCAGACTAATCAGTGAAGTCTCTGCACTAAGTCTGGAAGCTTCGGCCTGACTGACCGTTGCCCTATCGGCCTGCCCGGCTTTCATCAAGGCATTCAAACTGTGAATGTATTCTTTCCAGCTTTCAACAGTTTCCGTAGTAATCTCAATCTGTTCATCGAGCATTAACAATGTATAGTAACTTTCAGCTACTGTTGCAATAAGCTGTGTCTGTACGGCTTGCCTGTAAGCTTCACTCTGCTCCAAAACAGCACGCTCTTTGCGCTTGGCCGTGGTAAGCTTACCCCATATATCTACTTCCCAGCTGGCCGACGCGCCTATATTATACGTTTTAGTCGAATTTTCTCCATCATATTTGCTCACACTACCTTCAGGATTAAGTTGCACAGACGGCAGATAAGCCAACTTTGCAGAAGTCAAGGATGCTTGCGCTTCTTCAACCTTCAACCGGGCAACATTCAAATCCGTATTGACTTCGAGAGCACGTGTTATCAGATTTTGCAGAACTGTATCTGTAAAAAGCTCATTCCACTTCAAGTCTGCCAGCGAAGAAAGAGTATCAACTTCCTCGGTCATTTCGCCAAACAGTCCGTCCACCTCAACTTCCGGACGCTGGTATTTATTATAAATACCACAACTGCACAATGACAATACCAGCAGAATAACTCCTATATTAATTGTATTCTTTCGCATATTCACTTTCTATTTATAAGTTTTCATCTATATCCCGTTTGGGAAGAACACGTTCTTCTATAGTTTGAAATACCATAAACAATACAGGAACCACAAACAGCAGAGCCAATGTTCCAACCAGCATTCCACCAACTGCACCTACTCCCAACGAACGGTTTCCGTTTGCACCGGCTCCCGTTGCAATAATCAATGGGAACAAACCGATAATCATAGTCAGAGCTGTCATTAGAATAGGGCGCAAACGTACACCCGCAGCAGATATGGCAGCCTGAGCAATCGACATACCCTGTTTACGCCGTGTTGACGCATATTCGGTAAGAAGAATCGCTGTCTTCGAAAGCAAACCAATCAACATTATCAGTCCGGTCTGCATGTAAATGTTGTTCTCCAGTCCGAAACATTGCGCAAACAGGAAGCTTCCCAACAAACCAAACGGCACAGAAAGTATAACAGCCAGGGGTACGAACAAACTCTCATAAAGAGCACACAGTATGAGATAAATGAATATTATGCAGATGGCAAAAATAATCACCGTATTGCTTGAGCTGCCACTTTCCTCACGAGTTATGCCACCAAATTCATAACCATATCCTGTAGGAAGAGTCTGATCGGCAACTTCCTCTATGGCCTTGATAGCCTCGCCAGAACTGTAACCGTCGGCCGGCATACCATTTACAGGAATAGATGTGTTCATATTAAATCGTGTCAAGGTTTCAGCACCATAGACCTTGGTCAGGGTAACAAACTGCTCAATAGGCGCCATCTCACCGCTGCCCGTACGGACATACATATTCTTCAGAGATTCCTTGTCTGTTCTGAAATCCTTGCTTGCCTGAACATAAACTCTGTAAAGTTTAGAAAAGCGGTTTAAATTTGAGGCATAATTACCTCCGATAAAACCGGAAAGGACATCTAGTACCTCAGAAGGTGATATTCCGGCCCGTTCACATTTTGCCGCATCCACATCAACTCTATACTGTGGGAATTTGGTATCAAACGTAGTATATGCCATAGATATCTCAGGACGCTTGTTTAGAGCTGCAATAAAATCCTGTGCATATTTCTGCAAATCATTGATATCACCTCCGGTATAATCCTGCACATATACTTCAAATCCGCTACCCATACCGTATCCCACAATCGTAGGTTGTGCAAAGACAAATATATTGGCCGATTTTATATCCTCAGTACGTGCATAAATCTGTCCGATGACGCTATTGATATTATCTTCACTGTCTGTACGCTCATCCCAATGCTTCAATTTTATAATAATCATACCTCCTGATGCCGACTGTCCACCCATCATGCTGTAACCTGCCACATTTGAGTATAACTTTATTTGCGGAATCTCACGCAGGCGCTCGTCTATCTGTTGCATCGTACGCTTTGTCTGCGCAAGGCTGCTTCCCGGCGATGTTGTCACATTGACAAAGATTGTACCCATATCTTCATCCGGTACCAGACCAGTTTTGGTTATACGCAGGAAAACAACCAGCAACGCGCAAACTGCAACCAATCCTATTCCAGCAATCCATTTTCTGCGAAGGAAGAATGAGACTCCATTTTTATATTTCAACACCAAACGGTTAAACGAAGCTTCAAATGCATGATGAAAACGGCTGGAAAAACTCATCTTTTCACCGGTAGACTTGTCTGTATGAGGTGTCATAATCAGGGCACATAATGCCGGACTGAGTGTCAGAGCATTAATAGCAGAGATACCAACAGCAACAGCCATGGTCAAACCAAACTGGGTATAAAAGACTCCACTGGTTCCTCCCATAAAAGAAGTTGGAATAAACACAGCCATAAACACCAGTGATGTGGTAACAATCGCTGCAGAAATTCCATCCATGGCAGCAACCGTAGCCTTATAAGGAGAACGGTATCCTTCATCAAATTTTGCCTGTACAGCCTCAACCACAACAATTGCATCATCGACCACCGTTCCAATAACCAGTACCAGTGCAAAAAGCGTCAGCAAGTTCAGACTGAATCCGGCCACATAAAGAAAGGCAAATGTACCTACCAGTGAAACAATAATGGAAACAGACGGAATAATGGTAGAACGAATGCTCTGCAAAAAGAAATAAACAACCAAAATTACCAGAATGATAGCCTCAATCAAAGTCTTTACCACTTCATTGATAGAAGCGTCCAGGAAGTCTTTCGTACTCATCAAGTCTGTCAATACCAGTCCTTTGGGCAAGTCTTTTGAGATTTCCTCAACCAAAGCATCTACCTCCTCTATGATTTCGTTGGCATTTGAACCAGCCGTTTGCGAAATCATACAGGTAGCTCCCGGATGTCCTGCAATCTGACTGTTATATGCATAACTCTGTGAACCCAATTCTACCGTAGCAATATCTTTCAGACGTAATACTTCTCCCGAAGACAGAGACTTGACTACCATATTACCGAATTCCTCTGCCGTTTCGTAACGACCACGATATTTCAAGGTATACTGAAACGTATTCTCGGAATCTTCGCCCAATGTTCCGGTTGCAGCTTCTATATTCTGCTCACCCAGCAAGGTAACCACATCCGAAGGCACCAGACCATATTGAGCCATAACACGCGGATTCAGCCAAACACGCATGGCATAATCACCACCCATAACCATCACATTTCCTACACCAGAAATACGGGAAAGGCGAGGTTCTACGTTTATCTTAAAATAGTTGTTTATAAAATTCTGGTCATAGCTGTCATCTTCACTATACAATGCCAGAATTTTCACCATACTGTTCTGACGTTTTTCTACAGTTACGCCAATCTTGGTAACTTCGGCCGGCAATAATCCTTCAGCTTCACTAATACGGTTCTTGGTATTAATGGTTGCCATATCAGGATCTGTGCCCTGCTTGAAATAAACAGTTATAGAAGCAGAACCGGTATTCGTAGCGGTAGACGTCATATATGTCATGTTCTCCACACCGTTAATAGCCTCTTCCAATGGCGCTATGACACTTTTCTGAACGGTTTCTGCATTTGCTCCGGTATATGTGGCCGATACAGATATTGTAGGAGGGGCTATATCCGGGTATTGTTCCATCGGCAGATTAAACAGTCCGATAATTCCAAGCATCAGAATTATTACGGATACCACACACGACAGAATCGGGCGGTCAATAAATATCTTCAGTTTCATAACAATGTCTCTTTATATTACTTATTTATGAGGGGTAGTTACCTGTGTATCTTCTCTTAACAATCCGGCACCTTCTGCCACAACAACTTCTCCTTCTTTCAGACCACTTTCTACAATATATTCCTTTCCATTATTTAAAGGATACACCGTGATCTGTGCCGATTTGGCCTTACCGTTCTCATCTACCTTATATACATACACCTTGTCTTGAATCTCAAATGTTGCCTCCTGAGGGACAACCAGAACTTCATTACGCACGTAAGGAAAAACAATTGTACCGGTACTTCCGTTTCGCAACATTCCTTCCTGATTGGGGAATACAGCCCGAAGAGTAATCGCACCGGTTTCCGTATTGGTTGTTCCACTTATTGCATTGACTTTTCCCTTATGGCCGTACATTTCTCCGTCGCTCAACTGCAGTTCTACCTCCGGCATTTCTGCAAGGGCCTTATCCAAACTCCCATACTGACGAACCAATGACAGAATCTGATTTTCAGACATGGAAAAATATGCATAGATTTCCTTATCATCAGAAACAGTAAGCAATGGAGTGGTAATGGAAGAACTTACCAGTGTTCCCACACGGTAAGATGACATACCGGCAACACCATCAACCGGACTTTTCACTACCGTATAAGAAAGATTGTTTCGTGCATTTTCTTCATCAGCTTTAGCCTGAGCCAATACAGCCTCAGCTTCCAGTTGAGAATTACGAGCTGTCTGCAAGTCAAAATCCGAGACTACGTGTTCCTGATACAATTCATATTTGCTATCAGCAGTGAGACGTGCCGTAGCCAGTGCAGCTTCTGCACTTTTCACATTGGCCACAGCCGTTTTTAAAGCAGCTTCATAAGGGACTTGATCTATAATAAACAAAGTTTGTCCCTTTTTTACACGAGCTCCCTCGTCCACACAGATATCCGTAATTATTCCACTTACCTGAGGGCGAATTTCTACACTCTGTCGTCCATTAATCACTGCCGTATAAGTAGTGGTCAAAGTACGGTTCTCTTTTTTCAAAGTTAACGTCTTATATTCACTTCCTTTCTGTTCAATTGTTGATTGCTTACATGATGTAAGAAAGCATGCAAAAGTGATAAGGCAAATGCTCATTGGCAAAAATGACTTTCTCATTTTATCATTCATTTTGTGATACATACAAATTCTGTGAGCGCAAAATTATAAGAGAGAAGAAGCATAACATTTGTCCAAATCCGAAAAGAAATTGCCAAAAACCGTCACTTAAATGTTTTTCTGTTTACAAATCGTAAAACATCAGAAATACTTTTCTACTATTAAACAATATTTATACTTTTAAAGGCAAAAAGTCAGCGTTACAAGAATATGAAGACATTATCTTTATGGATCAGACCAGAAGCCTTAACAAATGGACAAATTAAGGAAAAGGCCTGCAATGAATATATGAACATCATGGAAGTTACCGGTAAAAATGTGCTCTATCCTGATATGCCTAAAGGATTCCATGCTCTGTTACTGTTTCTGACGGAAGGCGAAATCAGCTTCGTGATGAAAGAAGAAAAGATAGTAGTCATTGCGCCCGCATGCATCGATTTCGTATTCATTTCACAATTAAATGACGTAAAGACCAGTGAAAATTTTAAAGGAACTCTCATAATAACCGACCAGATTTTCTTTAAAAAGGCTACAGAAGCCTTTCGTTTCAGTCTTTCAAAGGTAATTTATTACTATTCACAAAAACCTTTTGTTCTATTCACACAACAAGAAATAGAGCGCGTTACCCAACTCACCGGTTTCCTGGAAAATATTATCAAACAGAAAGAGCATCGTTTTAACAATGATATGGTGAGAAACTTTCTACAATCCATTTTATATGAAATATGGAACGAAGTCTTATGTACATTTGATGATAAAATCAATACTACAGAATACATTGAAGATGATTTGCTTGGAGATTTCTTTTATCTGGTGCATACGCATTGTCGAAAACATCACCAAGTCAAATGGTATGCAGAACAACTTTGCATATCATCTGATGCTTTTTCATCCAGACTACGAAAAATCTACGGAAAAAATGCCAGCCAGTTAATTGACGAAACATTACTGACCGATGCAAAGTTATGTCTGCTGGAACCCAGAGCTACCATACAAAGTGTTTCTGAACTGCTTTGTTTTGCCGATCAGGCATCATTCTGCAAGTTTTTCAAAAGATGCAGTGGAATATCACCCAGCGAATTCAGAAAAAGCAGAATGTCATAATACTACTTTCCTTACTCAAACCAGGCATCACATACCCTTTTCTATATAAACCTTCCATTTTCAAATAATACACATATTAACATCTTACATTCAACAAATATTACCATATTCATCCTTTGCCTAATTAAATATCTCCTCTCCTGTTCGAATGCAATATTTGACATAATAACACAAAAAAATGGACTAAATCGAATCCTTTCATGATAAGAAAACATCTGTTCAAAGAATAAACCACCACAAAACTTACAAAGAGTTATTACTCTTTAAAAATATGCCGAAAAACATATTTACGATATATTAACCATTAAAAAAGGATTTTTAGATGTTAAAAAGGGAAAATTTTAAGAAATAAGGACCTAAAAAATTTGATTTTAACTTAGGGACTGTCGTAAAAAGAATAAAACTTTATAACGAATTGATTGCCAATGTAA
>OBKR01003146.1_pt1 | contig 10979 bp, 7 predicted proteins | sample 1518991 | NCBI WGS metagenome assembly OBKR01 (sample SAMEA2452117, study PRJEB22498) | human gut metagenome | biome: human feces; feature: human gut; material: feces | place: Australia | collected 2012
GATGAAGGAGGCTTTAAATATGCTAATAGATATGAATAAAGATAGAGCCTTAAGATCGGAAGCTTTTTCAAGGGAAATATTTGCCCTAGATCAAAATAGCCAATTATATGAAGCCGAACAAAAAGGTATTGAAAAAGGAAAGGCTGAGGGAAAAGCCGAAGGGATTGCTCAAGGAAAAGCTGAAGGTATTGAAGAAAATAAGAAAGAAATAGCTAAAAAGTTATTTGAAAGTGGTCAAACTAAAGAATTTATTGGTTCTATTACAGGACTTTCTTTAGATGAGCTTGATGATATATTAAAGTAAAATTTAATCATTAAAAAATCAACACTAGAATAAAAGGTGTTGATTTTTTTATTTTATACTATTTGAAATACTCATTTAAAATTTAAAAATGGACCAACTATAATGTTGATCCACTAATTTTTATTCAAAAAATTTATCAATAAGTGTTTTTTGAGTATCACTATATAAATCATAATTTGCTTTATATAGATCATATGTACTAATTTCTATAGACTTTGAAATTTTAATACCACTTTCATTTTCAGCAATTAGATACATATTTAATTTCATTGTTTTAGGCAATGTAATTTGAAGTAGCTTATTTGATTCTACAAGATTAAATAGTTCTAAATCTTTTCTTATTACATTACAAAATTCATTATATGTTTTCTCACCATTATATGATTCACTTATTTCATCATCATCAAGTGATGTCATAATAATGTAATACTTTGTATTGCTTTCATTATTATTAACAATTAAATTAGCCGTTAAAGAAAGAACCTCTTCTTTTGTATATCTAATATTAAGCGCTAAATCCATATCCGCAACAAAGTGCTTCAATTCTTCTTTAGGTTGAGCCTCCGCTAACTTATATGAAACTCTTAGGCTTCCATTTTTAGTCATTTCAGGAGTATTTCCTTTATAATTAACAAGGGGTCCTGTAGCCTCCACAACATCACCAACCTTAGGCTCATATGAACTATTTAAATCAGCTCTAAAGATAGTAAGATCATTTGTACCATCGGTAATTACAAAGGTTGTGTTCTTATATTGTGTACTAATATCAGTAACTGTTTTAACTGTACCACGAACCGTATAGGAAATAGATGTACCTGTTTCACCTGCATTTGCACAAATATCTAAGGCTTGTTTAACCGTTAATGAAGATGGAATATCATAGATAGCTTTGATTGTTGTTCTACTTGAAATAGTAACTGTTTCACCAGCCTCATAACTGTTAGTACCATCAGTAAAGTTTTTAAGATTTCCTACCCCATTAGGTGCCGTAACTAAATCTTTAGTTGGTAATGTAATTGTTTGAGATTCTCCATTTTTTACTGTGTAGCTTGTTACTACACTGCTTGCAAATGTACCACCATTTGCATCAAGAATAATCTTATACTCATCTGATGGAGTAACTGGAGTATCTGCATATTTGTTAGGGAAAACAATATCAACATATTCAGGATGATCAATATATGGATTTCTGTTATGCTGGATTCCATATACTGCATCATTACGATTTGTTTCCTTTTCAGAAACCGGATCTTCATGTGACCATTTTGTAAATAAATTTAAGGCATAATCAGTTAAATAAGGATATGTTCCTTTAAAGACAACATTAGCACCACTTCCCCAAGTACCAACTTGTGATTTATAACGGGTAGCCATATAAAAATAGGTTCTTGCAAAATCACCCTTATATTCATCAATTGGTTCAAACACTATACCGCTATATCCATCAAAAGATGAATGGCCGACCTTAGAACCATTTTTTGAAGTGTAAGTAGCGTTACTTACCTCACCAAAAGGATAATTACTTCTTTTATTATTTACATATCCATCCGTTGGATAGACATGAAATAAATCTGCTTTCATTGGAGATTTCTTATTAAACCAGCTTTGGGGAATAGAGTGCTCACGATTGAACATATCTCCTTCCTTTGAATAATTACCACCATGATCTCTATCAGCGTCATAATTTTCATTAGAATACATATCCCAAATAGTATTAGAATTAGGTTTAACATCTGTTTTTTTATAAGCAGACCATAATCCATCATATCCAACATCTTTTGTTCCTTTACTAATAATTGATTCCAATGAATCAATTAAATTAGAACCTGATGACATATCAACATTCGTATAATATGTATCATTTGAACTACGAACAATACTTGTATTTTCTTTAACAAGAGCTTTCGTTGTAAAAGCACTAGTTATAGCAAGTAATGAAGTCAATAATATATTTCTTATTTTCATATTTTCCTCACTCGTATAATATATTTGTATTAATTATTTGACGATTTGAGTAAGTGAATTTATAACATCCTGGCTCAAATCTAAATTCAAATTTAAATATTCGCTCGCAATTGATTTAAAAGAACCAATTGTAGCTTCAGTTAAATATAATTTACCATTATATTCCATATAAATTACTACAACAATTTTAGTATCATAGGACGCACCAATATCATCAATTCTAATTGATGTCATTCCACCTTCTGATGCAATATTTTTAAATTCAAGATATTTAATATTGTCATCATCTTTAACAACAGAATCTGCGTCGGAAGCATTTGTAAGCTTAATATATTCTTTAAAATCAATATCCTTCATATAATCTTCTTTAGCAACTAATGCTCCAAATTTTACACCATCTAGATTCTTCATTTCTTCTGTTAGCTTAACACCAAAGCGGATACAAGCATTATCAATCGTATAATTAGTATTATCATTTGTTGACCAATGATATGCTAAGGAACGAGATATTTTTAAGTTTTCAAAATTAGCTGCTTCATCATTTTTAGATGTTGCTTTATAAAGAATTAATGGTCCTTGTGAAGACGCGTAAGAAGTAAATCGCGGAGCAGATTTATTGTAACAAAAACTAAACCCACCACTACTAAAATTAAAGCCATCCTTTTCTTCTTTAATTTCAAAAGGTGTACCTTCAGTTTCAAATTTGGAATTAGTTTTACCATAAATATTTAAATATTTATTTTGATTATTTTTTAATAACCATTTATTAGATTTTGACTCTAAATAGAATATTTCCTTTGGTGTATCACTACAAGCAAAAACACCATCTTTTCCAGTCATAAAATCAGATACCATATAATTAGTATCTCCACCAATTAAATAAATTCCTTCTGATATATCACTTAAGCTTTCGATTTTCTTAAAATTATAATCATCAAGCTTTAAGGATGAATCAGGTTCAGATGGTGTAGGATCTGGACTAGGTTTTGAAGGTTCAACTGGTTCTACAGGCTTTGTAGTACCCGCATATTTTGATGGATAAACATAATCAATATATTCTGGATGATCAATATAGGGATTTCTGTTATGCTGATAATTATCAAAAATAACATTATTACGATAAATTTCTTCTTTACTTACAGGATCTTCATAATGCCATTTAATTAAAGTTTCTAGATTACCAAAGCGTCCATTTAAATCCGATGCGGAAGTAGTTTGGCTATTTACAAGCTTTAAATTATATTTTGTATTAGAACCATATCTGGTTTCCATATAAAACATCATTCTTGCAATATCGCCTTTTACTTCATCTCTTGGCTCAAATAAATCATTGTTTGTTTTATTACCATAAGCATCTGGTGTAGCATTTGGTACTTCACCAAAATCCTTATTACTACGTGTTGAATTAATCTTTGTTGTAGAAGGCCTTAAATGATGTGCATCACAGTATGGTTCATATGATTCATTAGGAAAGCCATGAGATTTAGCCCACACATGTTCTTTATTCCAAGCACCTGATTCTAAGGCTCTTCCTGAATAGATACAAATTGCCTTTCCTGATCCTTTAGGATCTGGATCTGTATATTTTAATACAGTATTATTCTCTTTATATGAATGCTTAACATAATTAGCACTAATAATTTGGCCTAATGTTTCTTTAATAACTTCCGGATCATCATTTAAATTTACTCTTTTATAATAGCCTTCGGGAGCAACTTCATTATAGTATTTTTCATCAAAAAAGCTTGATGCAATGCTTTGTTTAAAGTTGACAACAAGGATTGTCGAAGCCAACAATCCTGTCATCATTATTTTTTTAATATTCATTTTACTTGCCTATACGATCGAATACGTTAAAACTAAATGAATTATCACCATCTTGGTTGCCATTACCCATAAGACCTGATGTAGCGATAACATCATCTAATTCGATTACCTCTTCTTTAATAGTTGGGCTTTCATATTTCTTTTTATTTTGTTCCATTTTTATCCTCCACTACTTTGATAATTGATTAAGTGAACCTTTTATTTGCTCGTTTTTTAATATTTCTAAATCGGATTTTAAATATTCGCTAGCTATTACCTTTACAGAAGCAATCTTTTGTTCAGTAACATATAGCTTACCATTATATTCCATATAAATAACAACTACAAATTCTTCTGCTAGGGCTGAATCTAGATTATCTAAGCGTAATGATGTCATTCCACCTTCAGCTGCAATATTTGTAAATTCAAGATATTTAAGTTTTTCATCTTTGCCTACAACCTCAGCAGCGCTTGCGCATGCCCTAGCATATTCACTCAAATTGATATTGGCTACATCTGTCTTCTTTGCAAGGATAGCACCAAACTTAACTCCTTCAAGAGATTTCATCTCTTCAGTTAAATTAACACCAAAGCGTAAGCTTACATTATCAATTGTATATGTAGTTCCATCTTCTGTTTGCCAATGATATGCTAATTGATTTTTAATTTCTAATTGTTCAAATAATTCAGCAGGAGTTACTGCTTCATATTTAGCAACTAAAACTGTCTCTTCTGAAAGTTCAGTTGTAAAATCATATTTTGCATCAGTAGCTTCATTATACCAACCCATAAATTTATGTCCTGGTTTATTTGGTGCTTCAAACTCTGGAGCCTTTTGATGTGGAAGCATTTCTTCTTTATTTAATTCTTCATTATTTGGGCCTTTAAATGTTACATAGAATGGTTTAACATTTTGAGCTTTGAAAAGAGTAATATTTAGAGTAGATGTTGAAATTGAAGCATATGGTTTTATTCTTGAATAATCCTTATTATATGCAATTACATTTGAACCACGAGCTTCATCTAATCTAATTTGCAATTCATCATCAATCATTTGAGGCACAAATTCATAGGCATCTTTCCTATTATCTACTATTCCAAAATTTTTAGGACTACCACCTACAGCTGATAGATATTCATTTTGGCTTTTTTGAATTTTAACCTTTCCAGCCTTGTTATAGAAAGTAAAATGTACACTAGGTTTATCTCCTACCCCAAAAAATCCTTTTTTATCAAGTATATCATTCATATAAGCATAATTTGTGCCATCAAATCCACCAATTACATAATATCCAGTTGTTAATTCTTCTAATGTGCTAATTTTATTAAATGTATATCCATCTAATTTAAAAATACTTGCATCTTCAAATTTAGCATAAATAGTTGTATTATCTGTGATAATAGTATTTTCAAAGTCAAATTCAGTAGTATAAGTATTATCTGTATACCAACCAACGAAATTATAACCCTTCTTTGTTGGAGTTGATGTAGGCTTTGTAGCCTTATTTCCTGTAACTACTGTTTGAGATTCAACTGTAGAACCACCATCAGTATCAAATGATACAGTATATTTAGCTAACCATTTAGCATATAAAGTAATATCTGTATTTACTGGTGAATTAAAATCATAAGCAGTTGTACAATTAACATCAGTATACCAGCCACCAAATGAATAGCCATCATTTGTTGGTTTAGCAGGTACGCCTACTGTATTTCCTTTTTTTACAACTGATGTATCAAAAGGCGTTTCAGCATCTTTCATAAATGTTACAGTTTGAGTTTCAACAGCAGCTGATTCTTCAAATTTTGCATATAATTTTAAATTATTTGTTACTGATGAATCAAAGTTGTATGGTTCTTTAAATTCTGAATCAGTGTACCAACCAGCAAATATATATCCTTCTTTTTCAGGATCAGTTGGTCTTATTAACTTGCCATTTTCATCAACTTTAGTGGCCAAATCTGTATATTCTTTATCTCCATCGAAGAAAGATACTGAATAACTAGTTATAGATTCACCATATGTAACTTTAACACTTTGAAATACACAACAACCGCTAACAGCAATTCTTAAATATCCAATATTATCTTTATTATCTGATAAATCTATAACTTTTGTCCCCTTGGTTGTAATTGTATCAACTTTTACATTAATATCATCATATTTAGTGAATTCACCATCACTTCCAATGTAAACACTATACGATTTTACTGTTCCAGCAACAATTTCAATGGTTTGTATATCTCCAAATGATACTTTATTATAAAGACAACCCGGACTGCCGCTTTTATTATTATTAAGCTGGATTCCGGAGTTTTTATAGCCTTTGTTAACTTCAAAATCAAAGCCCGTTTTAACATCATTATAAACTGCATAAGACTTAAAGTTCTCTAAACAATCACTATTCAACGTTATACTCTTATCTTCCGCACTACTAACCTTAGCATTCATTAGTATTCCTACTCCTGTAAGAATACCAACTAACCCACAGCTAATTAATCTTTTTAGTTTCATTTTAACTAAAACCCTCCATATTTTTGTTTTTTGTACTTTTTGTTTTATTTTTTTGTTACTTTTATTTTTTTAATTTTCTTTAAAAGAATTATCAGATTCTAACATTAAAGAATATAAAGCTAGTACTTCATCAATAGTTAAATCATACTCTTCCCTATTTGTTGCATAATCAACTATATCAAGACCAACCAAATCAGCTCTTTCTTCAGTTAAGTATAATGTATCATTTGAAATTACATAGAATACAACATAATAAGCATCACTATATTTAACGTCATCAATGCTACACATTAATACATTATCCTTAATGGTAACTTCTTTTTTAATAATCTTATCATTTGAAGCTAAGATACCATCAACTGTTGTTTGATTATATGATTTAATTACTTCCGTAAAAGACTCACTTTTTAAATCATAAGCACTAATTAGTAAAGCACCATATGTTCCATTTTCAACTGTATTCTTGCTATCAAGCATAACACCAAATCTTAATTTTAAATTTGAAACGCTATATTCACCTTTATCATTTGATGACCAATCAAATGATAGAGAAGCTTTTACCTTACTTGCCGCAAATTTATCCTCAGGAGTTGCATTACTAACAATTTCATAAGTTCCACCACGATTAATTTCCGGAGTTTTATTATTATAGTTAATAATATAACCTGTTATTCTAATTAAATCGCCTTCTTCAAGTGCTTCACCTTTTGTCGCCGCATATGCTACAAACTCATTACCTTTTGAATCCTTAATTGTAATGCTATTACTATCATCAACACTTACAAAATATCCTTCAACAGTATAAGGAATTGTAGTTTGAGTAGTACCCGTAGAATTAGCTACTTCAATAGCTTCTTCAACAGTTAAAATCTTAGAAGCTTCCCACTTTGCTTTAAAAATTGCCTTTGAAGAAACTTCTACAACGTCAGCTGGTGCATAAGTATTTTCACCATTTGTCCAACCACTAAGCTTGGCATAAGGATATGGTGCAGCTGGATTATACTTTGATAGATCAATGCTTTCTTTTTCCCCTACATTCTTAGTAATTTTTACACCTTCACCATCAGCAAATTTTCCACCATTAGCATTAAAGCTAATATCATATGTAGTTTCTTGAACCGAACTATCTACTTTTTTATAAATAGCAATAGGACTTTGAGAAGCACTACTATAACATGCAAACAAATTATTTTGTTTATTATATTGGAATACCTTTCTACTATTAGTTCCTTGAGCCACAATTGATGTACTTGAATCATTTATATCAATCTTCCAAGAAGCATTATCATCAATTGAAGCTTGTGTTTTCAATTGATTTCCACTTGATGATGCAGCATATAAAAAACCATTTCCAACATTAAACGCAAATGTATTATCTTTTATGCCAGCGGCTAAAGTAATTAGCTGAACATTTTCATTATAAACAAATTCTTCATTTATCAGTTCAATTTTTGTTGCACCACGATTATTGCTTTTTTGAACTGTGCTAAGTGCTGCTTGATTATCTTCATTCACAATTGAAATTTCATCACCAACTGCTAAATCAGATAAAGAGTTAACCTTTGAAAACTTAACATCCTCTGCTCTAACATTTCCTGATACGGCAAATACAACTACTGAAGCTGTAAGAGCTAAAATACCATTTAAAAACTTTTTCATTCTAATACCTCCTAAATCCAAGGAAGCTCAGCTGAACCAGATCCAGCAAGAGACTTAAACGTAATTGTTACAGTTGCACCTGTTTCATCCATGCTATCAACAGTCATAGTAAAGAATAGTTTTTGTAACGAATCAGATATATAATTTTGATATACATCAATACCAAACTTATTAGATGTTGGTGTATAAAGGGCATCTTGATCTGCAAAATATTCAAGCTTTTCTTCATCAGTTAATTTCTTTTGAAGCATAGTATCGATAAATAATTCATCAGTTTCACTGTTATTATACTTAAATCCCGTAAAGTAAGATTGCGATTTATCATTATCAATTTCTTCTTGGGTCTTCTTTGTTGCATTTACATGCGTAACTCTTACACCAATTGCATCGGTAGCCTCATCTTTATTTATATTATTAATTATTTGTAAATCATGATTATTTAAACCACTACCATTATAAAATTCAATCAAGAAATACTCATCATAAATTGAAGATAATGTCTTATTAGTAACTAAAAGAACATTACCAGTTGTAGAGAAATCATCAATTCTAATCGTTGTAGTTTCACTTACAACACAAGGATCAACCCAGCCAAGTAACATCTTATTAATAGGACCATGGTCTCCGATATTATAATCCATCATATCAGCACCATATAAACCACCAAGAGCTCCTTGCTCCGAATCATAATCATAATAATCATCCAACCCAAGAAGATGACCTGTTTCATGAATATACGTATGAGCATCATAAGTTAAATCACTAACATCATAAGATGCATCCTCCTGATTAGGAGTGATAAAATCAGTTCCTGCAAAAGCGTAATAAGAAGCTTTTTTAGAATCAAATGTTGTAGTAGATTCTGTTTGTGTTGTAAATGCCCAGTAGAATGAATCATTAGATTGATAATCTACAGGACTATTATAAATTAACCATACTGAATCAATATAGCCATCATTATCCAAGTCATAATCTGAGAAATCATAAGCACTATCAAAATGAGTAAGAGCTTCATCTAAAATATCATCAGATGGCATATTTGCACTTTCATCTTGATATTGTCTATTATATTCACTAGCTGTTTTAGATGGTGTAAACCATTCTGTAACCTCAAAATCAAGATTAAGCTTATTATAACTAGACTTTTGATAGTAAGTCATAACAGATTCCCAACCAGTTTCCTTTTCTGTTCCCTTAAATGCTTTAACAATACTATTTCTAACCTCATCTGTTTTTTTAGTATTATCAAGATTAACAGGAATTACTAAAACCTTAGGACTTCCTAAAGATGGCAATACATTTTCTGTAAGAGGACCATCCTTTTTTAAGCAATTATCAAAATGAGTTGTATTCAATTTGTTAATTGCTTTAAAACGAGCGACTAAAGTAATATCACTAACAATTGTTGTTTGTGAAAAATCAAAGGCCTTTGTATCTTCTGAAGACTCAAACCAACCTTCAAATAAATAGCCATCCTTTGAAGGATCAACCACATTATTAAGTAATTCACCCTTGACTAAACGTTCAACATTATTTTCTTCACCATTTTTAAGTGTTACATTAACATATTCAAGCTCTTTATCAAATTTAGCCTTTAATACTATCGTTTTGTTTTCAGTTAATTCTAATGCTCTTACACTATCAAGAGATACATCAGCACCAGCCTCATCAACATACCCAATAAATGTATAATCATTAAATGATGGTGTTATAAATGATACTAGCTTAGGATTAGAAATAACATCATATTTTACATCTTCACCAATGTGGTACTCAATCGTTAATAAATAAGTATCTTTTTTTACTTCTTCCCATTTTGCATATAAAATCAAATCTGAATTTACAGGGCTTGCAAAATCATATGCATTATTACACTCTTCGTCTAAATACCATCCAGCAAACACATAACCACTACGACTTGGATTTGAAGGTTTAGCAACAGCCTCCCCTTTTTTTACCTTTTGAGGATCTAATTCTTCACCTGTGTTTAGATTAAAGCTTACTGTATAAATACTAATAACAGGAGCTGTTGATGACTCGACGGGGCTAGATATAGAGCTACTTGGAGTAATCGTACTTGTACCTTGTGAGCCACTTTCACTTGGAGTAATTGTAGGAGTTTCTGTCTTCTTACTACAACCTGCAAGAATAGTTGTACTAGCAAGAAGTGTTGTAGCTCCTAGAAGCATTAATTTTTTTAGCTTCATTTTGTTTCCACCTTTCTCAAGACAACAAAATAATATTAAATTTGAGCGTACTAAAAAAGCTGACCTTAAAAAGTCAAAATTATGAACATTTGATACAATAAAAAGGTTATCAAGTCAGTTCAAATATTAAGTTCTTTTGTTTTTGTCTTTTTTGTTTTTTCTACTTTTATTAAATATTAATGAAAAGAATTACTTACAAAAAAAGAGGACAAAAAGACCTCCCAATTACATATAACCAATTCTCCTATTAATACCATAATAATTTTATCGCTTTTAATAACTTTTAGCAAGGTTATTTGCTAAAAAATTACATTCTTTTTACATTCTATTCTCGTAAAAATATATTTTATATATAAATCGACAAAATATGACAATGTAAAGTAATTTTAATTAATAACCAATTTAATTTCAGGAACAATAAAAGCTATTACATCAAGCTCTTTGAAAACGTTTTCATGTAAGAAAATGAAAGAAAAATTAAAAAAAATCGCATTTTTCGCCTCTTTATTATAAGGGAGGGTAA
>OBKR01003147.1_pt1 | contig 10975 bp, 3 predicted proteins | sample 1518991 | NCBI WGS metagenome assembly OBKR01 (sample SAMEA2452117, study PRJEB22498) | human gut metagenome | biome: human feces; feature: human gut; material: feces | place: Australia | collected 2012
AGGTAATTCTTTTTGCTGTTTATTCGCAGGAAGATCGAAAGATACTCGGTTGAATAAAGCCTGATAGTCGGTGGTGTGTTGCCTCTTTAATTCTTTGTAGGTTTCTCCCTCACTGATTCTCCGATAGTTCATGATCGCCTGATGCGGATTTTTTCCTTCTTTGCTCGGACTTTTACGTGGTCCGTTATAACTGGTGGCTGCATACAACATGAGAGTCACTTCGCTGCAATTCCGGGCAGTGATCTGATTGTCTGAAATGGACAATTGTCCGCCTTTATGGGTTGGAAGTAGACATGCTTCAAAAAAAGTGCCTTTTCCATCCATTTCGTTTCCATAAATCACCTGTTTTTTCTGTATGATGTGTCCTGAAGCATCAAAGTATTCCGGATGCAAACGTTGAGTGTTAAAGCGTTTCATGTGGTCTGTGTCTCTCCGCTGGGCATGTGCAGGTGCCTGTCCCTTCAGATAAACTACTTGCGAATCGGACTCCTTGGTTACAGGATGTGGTGAAGCCAGATAGGCGGTGAAATTTAAAACAGGTTTGGAAGACTTCAAATGTATGACAATAGCTTGTGCCGGATAGGATGCAAAAACTTCTCTGCTTATGTCTACGCCGTTTTGTTTATAAGAAGTTGTAACCACTGCATTTTCCATATCCAGCGAGTGCATATAATCTGTAACAGCTTCTTTGGAATCAAAGTCGATATACAAATCTCCAAAAGGTTGGTAAGCTTCATTCAGCCTGCCAATCCATTTTTCTTGCATGATGGTGCCTGCTTCTGCATTTTTCCCTTCACCGAGCAACTGGCGTATATGAGCAAGATCAGGTACTATATTTATGTTTTTGGGCGTTTCCGGTTCTCCGCTATAAAGAGTATTCTCATTGAATTGTATTCTCTCTTTTTGAGTATCTCCAAAAATCATAGCTCCCAGACGTCCGTTTCCTACAGGCAATGCCTCTTCCCATGCTTTTGCAGGAGACTTATACCAGAGTGTCAGATGGTTTTGAGCATTGGTACCTGCTATGCCAAGGGAAACAATAAACAATGTTATTAATCTATTCTTCATATTAATTATCAGCTTGTTGTAATAAAAGCGTATAGTTTTCCCCACGGATAGTAGAAATGGTAATATAGGTTTTATCCTTTTCCCTGTCGAGGGATACTTCCACTGGTTTTTGAGGACTTTTCACATTGTATAGTCCATTGATTGTCAGCCGGGTATCATAAGGCTTCTCTTGTTGTATCACGTCCTCTTCCGTCAGTAGCCCCATATGTGCATGAGATATTCTTCTCATATCCGGTTCACAGACAGAGAGTTTAAATGAATTGTCTTTCTGCTTTTCCAGTATATAAGAAAGCGGAATATTCACTTGAGAAACCAGTTGCCCATCATACGTCTTCTGTGCATTGAAGAGAGCGCCGCATGTGATTTCTTTCGTTTTATGAGTAACGATATGCGCATCATTATCTTGAGCTATCACTTCTATCGGACTCTCATTGGACAATAACTGACGGGCTAATACGTTGTTTTTATTTTTGAGTATATAATAATGATATTTAGCTGCTTCCGGAGCATTCCCGTGTTCTATATAAGCTCGTGTATGTGATCCCTCACAAGATGTTCGGACGGCTCCTCCTTTAACTGCATACATGAGTGAAGGGTCTGTCAGGATATATCCTTCCGGTATTCTTTCTTCACCGGTATTTCTGCTGAATGACTGAAACAATGTAGTCACGGTCGGATATCTTTTATCTTTGGTTTGGATATCCGAGCCCAGGCAAAACAGAAAATCTTCGAATACAAATACAGATTTGTTGGCACGGAATGATTGATCATATGTGATGTCGTGCATTCTGAAAGAAAACATGGCGTTTTTATCAGAAGCATATACCCCTGTTAAGAATGTTTCATCAGAGAAATTGCGATGTCCGGAACTGGAACCACCTTTATCTTGTAATATTTTATCAGGTAATACTTTAGTAGTAGCTCCCGGAATATAATTCCAGTCAAAGTCAGGCTCTTGCGGGTTAAAGGATTTGTGTCTGTTTTTTAAGTCAAAATATTCTATTTGACCATATGCCAGATAACGTCCTTTGGTATTTTCTGTAGCAGAAGATTCAAAGTCCCATATATAGCGGCTGAATCCCTTGATATTAAAATGGAAAAGACTGTCTTTGGCAACCAATAATCTGGAATAAGGCATAAAGAGTGTACCGGTGACAGGTTTTTCTTTGGTAATGGAAGTTGATGCCAATTGAGCCATTAACTCAATTTCTCCTACGGTGCTGGTATATGCCAGATTGGAGTTCACATTGCTGATGTATTCTGTAATGGCCTGTTTATTATCACTGGATTCCAGTATTCGTTTAAAAGCGGCGGTCAATTCTTTATCCGGTTCTTTAAATGACAGAGCGGTATAGGCAAATGCTGGTAACAAAGTCTCTAGAATCTGTTGTCCTTTCGGAAAGCGTCCGACTGTTCCGGCAGGTACATCCAGACCGGCACAAAAGAAACGGAAAGTCAATAATCCTTGTTTCAGATTATGCAAGGTCGTTTCAGACAGTGCATAAGGAGTATCGTGTAACAAATAGGCGATTAATGCACCTGCGTAAAGTGCATGAGGGTAATAGGCGCTATTATAAGGCCCTCTGTGGTGATAGCCGGAGAAATCGGCTTTGAACGTTCCGAAGAATCCCGGTGCAATACCTAATGCGTTATCCATATAATGCTTGAATGCGGTCAGGGCAACTTCTCTTTCTTGTATTTTGTTTTGTGATAGAGCATATATTAGTTTGGGAATAGCCAGCGCGCGTAGGTTGTCTGCTACTTCGCCCGGGTGCGAAGGAAGTTGATAGCATATTCCGAACATGGTAAACCAGTTTAGTGACTGAAGTTCACGCTCTAATTGTTCAGGAGATAATTGATCTTTCAGCAGGAAGAATGAATGAAAATAGCCCGAACTTCTCAGCTTTTCAAAACATAAGGTTCCCATGCTGCTACCGTCTGCCCAACCTTGGTCGTTGAACCAGTCATAAATATAAAGTGCTTTTTTAAGACTTTGGGCATTTTTATTTTTACGGTAATCCAGTGCTAACGGGAGCAAGATGTTTTCGTTGATTGTTCTGAATTTCTTGGCTTCTATTCCATCTATGGTACTGGGTGCACCCATTGGAAATAATGGCTCTCCCTTAGGAGTACGATCTTCATTATATTGTATTTTAATTTTTTGAGCAGCTTTCAGGCCATTTTGAATAAATACCTTTTCATTTTCTTTTCTCATTTTCACCCACTTTTCGGATGATTGCTGTTCGCTGCCAAGATACCATGCTGTTAGTCTGTTTGTAATTACCGTAATCTGATCATCTTTATCTGTGATTACTTTTTCTACTTTTGGAATAGCATTTCTATAGCCTGTAAAATCGGGAATTAAGCTGTAGTCAGTACGGTTCACTTTATATTGTGCATCTGACATATTCTGCCAGGAAACTTTAGGTGTAAATTCTAAAAGGTCGATGTAAGTGACTCCTTTTCTGGTATGTTGCGGAAATTGTATTTCGACAGACTGAATACTACTTTTAGATGGCATATTCATGTCTCCTTGAAATTTAGCCCAAATGCATCGCCAACCTTTAAAATTGAGTAGAAAGGGGAGTTGGCATACTTCTTTTTCAGCCTCATTTCTGAAAGAAAAGACTATCTTTTCTTTGATGGGGGATTCATTATAAATCCATACATTCATACCTCCATTTTTACTTTTGCATGCTTCGGAAATACCGGCAGGTGAGGGGATGGTAAGGATATCTCCTTGTTTCCAATTGATTTGGAGTGACTGAGTACCTGACTTATATTTTTCGGAGGAGATGCTGAGCGTCCCTTTATCCGCTTTCCAATCTTCGGGTACTATTCCATTCTCAAATGAATAGATTTGAGAGAATGCCGATTGGCTGATAGCTAAAGATATCAGAAGAATGGCTGTGCTAATATTCTTTTTCATGGTATATAGAAATCTGTGGACTGAATGATTAAATAAAAGCGTTACGAAAGAAAGGGGATTTCTTCGGTAACGCTTTCATATTATATTATGGTGAGGTTATTTACCATCCCGGGTTTTGATCAAATTGAGTACATATATCCATTTCCTGTTGTGGTATGGGGAGTAGCTCATTCTTGTTCTTTTTGGTATAATCGACACAAACATAATATCCGTAACCGCCACTATACCAATCCACTAAATCTTGAGATGTTTTTCTGATACTTTCATAATAGATTCCCCAGCGTACCAGATCTTGTCGGCGATGTCCTTCAAATGCCAGTTCGTAAGCTCGTTCATTACGTACAGCTTGCTGGAATTCGGTATAAGACATTCCGGATAAGTCTGAAGCACTGTTGTCGGTTTCTACCGGAAGACCAAAGCCGCGTCTGCGTACCATATTGATAGCTTTATACGCTTCATCGGTCGGTCCTTGTTTCCATTCATTCAAAGCTTCGGCATATAAAAGCAATACATCGGCATAACGCAATATGTACCAGTTAATGTTGGAAAGATTGGCATCAACCAGGTAGTTGGCACTGTTCACATATTCTTCTGTATCCCATTTTCTCGGGCATACGTTATCGATATACGCTTTCTTTAATGCGTCTGTTGCGTCGTCTTTAATAGCGTCTTCAATATTGCCGCTAGTATTGATTACGAGCTTGACTCCGTCTTCACCGGTTTCGGTGTTTTTACCATATTTGTAATCAGCAAAAGAATACTTCCATCTGTTATCGCTTTCACGATCTTTCCAGTCACGCAGGAAAGTTGGGATAACACGCCAGTTACCGGCATTACGAACGCTTCTGATACCGCTTGCCTGTACACCGTTCCATTTGCCAATACGTCCACAAGGGTCATTAGCTGATACTCCGGTAACAGTTGGAGCATAAAAACTTACTTCGATCAGACTCTCGTTTCCATCCCAAACGCCATTACAAGTGTTCTTCCATAATTGTTCGAAGTCGGAAAGCAGATGATGTTTGCCCGATTCGACCAGAATTTTAGCAGTCTTCGCTGCATTTTCCCATTTGCTTGTATCATGTACAGGGTAGCCTGCCCAAGTAGCATATACTTTAGTCAACAATCCGAGTGCGGCGCCTTTGGAGAGACGGAAACTGTTGTCGGAACGTATATTATCATCTACTGCATAAGGCAGGTTGTCGATGGCATATTGCAAATCTGCTTCTATAAATTTGTATACATCTGCCGGATCAGCTTGTGTGAAGGTAGATGGATGCTGACGGGATTGAGCCGTATTGGTAATCAATGCTACATTTCCGAACCAGCGTACTAACTCGAAATAGTACATGGCACGCAGACAACGCGCCTCTGCCATATAAACAGCTGCTTTCTTGTAGTTGCCTTCGTCATAGGTTCCTATTTTTTGTCCCAGTGTTTCGATAAAATCGTTCGCATCATAGATAGCACTGTACAGGTTAGCCCATGTCGTTGCGATTTCGGTCTGTGAACTGGTATAAGCATTAGAAGGAATCAGACGGAGTCCGTCAGTACTATTACCCGTTACTTTGGCTATATCACTGGGAATAGTAAAATACAAGGATAAGTGGAAACCGTAAATACCATCCTGAACCATGTCACGATATACACCCAGAAGCACATTCTCAGCTTCTGCTGCATTCTTCATGTAGTTTCCTTTCTCAATTTCTGTATAGCTGGTTTCATCTAACGAGCAAGATGAAACGGTGATTGCACAGGCTAATGTGCATAAGTAGTATTTGAATTTTTTCATTGTCTTTTTTGTTTAGAATTGAACTTCTACGCCAAATGTAAATACTCTACTTTTTGGATAAGCACCCCAGTCGAATCCTGGCATGAGCGGGCTGCTTTTCATATTCACTTCCGGATCATAACCACTATATTTAGTCAGGCAGAATAAATTCTGGGCCGTACCATACACACGTAGGCGGTTGATATATGCTTTCTTGGTCCACTTGTTGGGAAGTGTATATCCTAAAGTTACATTTTTTAAGCGGAGGAACGAACCGTCTTCAACAAAGCGTGAGTATAATTCATACTTCACATACCCTTTCGCAGAAGGCACGCGATTAGAAGCGTTTGTCGGAGTCCACCGGTCGGCAACTTCAGCCAATTGGTTACTGCGTTCGTCTTGCGATTGTGTATTAAACATACGTGTCGCATTATAAACGTCATTGCCATACTGGAACTGGAACATGAAACTAAAATCAATATTTTTATAATTGAAAGTGTTGGTGATACCTCCATACCAGTCTGGCTGGCCATTTCCGATGGTAGTACGATCGTCAGGCGTAATGATACCGTCTCCGTCTATATCTTTATATTTCACCATACCCGGTACTGCTGTTTTTCCTGCATGTTTGCTGATGTCTGCTACTCCGGGCTTCAGTTGCATAGTACCATTAGGGAGCATGTTGAAGTCAGAAGTTTGGTATATACCGTCAAAAACATATCCATACATCTGTCCAAGAGAAGATCCTACGATTGAGATATAGTCATTTCCGTTGAAATTACTGTTGAACTTAGTAGCCGACTGTATGTATGATGTTCCATCTTGTAACGCTTTCAATGTATTCTTGATGAATGAAATATTGAAATCTGTCTGCCATAAAAAATTGCGGGTTTGAATATTAGTAGAATTGATATTCAATTCGATACCTTTATTTTCAATTTTACCGATATTTTGCCATTGTGAGTTGAATCCGGTTACATAAGCAAGTTTTTGTTCAAGCAACAGGTCTTTGGTGTTCTTTAAGAAGAAATCCGCTGTCAGATTCAGGCGATTCTGGAAAAGACCCACATCAATACCTAAGTTGGCAGTAGTAGAACCTTCCCATTTCAGGTCTTTGTTAGCCAGTTGTTTCGGATTCAGTACAGTTACCATTTGTTGTCCCAGTCCATATTTGCTCGATGTATACAAATCCATAGACAGATAGTTGGTGATACGGTCATTTCCTACTGTACCCCATCCGAGACGGAGTTTAAGATTTGATACCGGAGTAATGTTCTTCATGAATTTTTCTTCCGATACACGCCATGCAGCAGAGAATGACGGGAAATATCCCCATTTGTTTTTTGCAGAGAATACCGTAGAGCCGTCAGCACGAACGGTAGCAGTGAACAGGTAACGGTTATCGAAATTGTAATTACCTCTTGCAAAGTAGGATAACAGTTTCTTGTCACTTCTGGAAGTAGATACACTACTAGGAGTAGCTCCTATTCCTAAATTGTCGTTACCGAGATTTGCGAATGGGAAGTCTTTAGCTTGTCCATACAGAAGTTCTGAACTCCTGAATGCGAATTCGTGTCCTAACATGACATCAAATGTATTTTTCTTATTGATCTTCTTTCTGTAAGTCAATGTATTACTGCTCTGCCAACGCAAGTCTTTCTGCATTTGTGTAGAACCATAAACACCACCGCTACGGTATGCCTGGCTGGAGTCTTCACCATAGAAGATATCTCTTCTTGTATTCGTTGTATTGTAGGTGGCAGATGCTTTGAACGTAAGATCTTTCATCAATTGGACAGTCAATGAGGCATTGGCTCCCCACAACTCAGATTGTCTCCGGTCTTTTACAGCTTCAGCCTGTTTGATCGGGTTAATTTGTGAGTAAGTTGTGTTCTCGCTTAGTTCCAATGGGTCGAATACAGAATTCAGAAGTTCATCGTTTGTAACGCTGTTACCTCCGGTAGGACGGAAGCGCAGAATATTAGATAGCATATTCAGTGTTCCTCCGGTACCTGAAGTACCGATACCTTCTTTCACAGTATTTGCGTAATTGATAGTGGCATCGAAGGTAATGAATTTATTAATCTTTTGGTTGATACGCAATTTACCTGCATTCTTTTTATAACCGCTGTTTGTGAAGATACCATTTTCATCGAAATGTGAGAAGGAGGCAGCATACTTAGTTTCTTTTGTACCGCCACTGATACTGAAATCGTGGTTCTGAGACCAAGTCGGCTTGAACGATTCACCCTGCCAGTCAATTCCCGGATCGGTTAGATAATCTTCCAGAGTTTGATGACGATAAGGTACTCCGTCAGCATCATTTCCTTCCTGAAAGTAGGTTGTTCCGTATTTAGTCGGATTGAGTTCTACTTGTAATGCGGCAAATTCATATGTGCTCAACATATCCAGTTTTTTAGGAATGTTACGATAAGTGGCAGAGCCGTTATAAGTAATAACTGGTTTTCCTTCTTTACCGGATTTTGTAGTGACCAAAACTACACCATTGGCAGCACGAGCACCATAAATAGCTGATGCAGAAGCATCTTTTAATACTTCGACTGATTCAATATCAGAATTAGGAAGGTAGTCAATATCACTCACTTCAAAGCCATCGACGATATAAAGCGGAGAAGAATCTCCGTTTACTGTGCCGACACCGCGAATCTTGATATCAAAACCAGAACCGGGAGTACCATCCGATTGGGTGATTTGTACACCGGCAATCTGACCTCCGAGGGCTTCTACTACGGATCCGGTTTTAAAACCTTCGATAGATTTGGCTGCCACGGAAGAAACAGAGCCGGTTAAGTCGCTCTTTTTCATGCTGCCATAACCTACGACTACCACTTCGTCCAGCATAGCATTGTCCGGAATAAGTTTGAGGTTCAGGTTCTTTTGTCCTTTCAGTTTGATTTCCTGATTCTGGTAACCAATATAGCTGACTACCAATGTTGCATTATTGTTTGCTTTGATAGAGAATTTTCCGTCAAAGTCTGTGATTACACCCTTTTGAGTATTCTTTATCTGGATGGTTGCTCCAATTAAAGGAGTGTCAGTCTCGTCGAGCACCGTACCATTCACTGTAATTTCCTGAGCGAAGGAGGTGATTGCTATCAAGAGAGCCAAGAGGGTGAGATACCCTCTTTTGCTCAATGTGTTCACTATAGATTTATATGTATTCATTATGATATATATTTATTTCGTTATTGGAATTTCGTATCAAACCAGATTGCCAATGGGAACATTTGTGATCCGCTGCTGACACCACCTGAATTACCATCTGTTACGAACGTCATCTGTCCAATCATTACTCCGTTAGCATAGCCATATTCATTCTGCCATTTGTTTGGGTTGATTTTAACAGCACAGTTGTTGGTTGCATCTACATATCCTAATGGTGCGGCAAGCCTGGAGGTATTGTCGTAATATGATAACGGCCACTTCTGTCCGGTATTTACGCTTGCAACTCCAATTGACTCATAATATGCTTTCCAAAGGCTGTACATGAAGGTGTCATTACCACTACCCGGTTGACCATTTTTGTGTTCTGCAGGTCCATTGATATTATAGTAATTAAAGGTACGGCGGTAGTCTGCAATAAATGTACTTAAGTCTGTACCTGTTATTGTGGGGGCTACGGAACTTCCTCCGGTACGTGGATTCACCTGGAATACGAATGGAGTATAATTCACTGTAACTCCGGCTACAGCACTCGAGCAATGGATAAATACAGGAGTCTTGATGGTTATTTCACCTGCAGTACCTTTACCTGTAGTTGCTTTAACGAGGATCATAAGAACTTTAGCGTTTGTCCATCCTGCGGTGAAGGTAATCGTACCATTTTCATCAATGGAACCTCCGGATATACTGGAACTGCTATTATCAATAGTCCATTCTACTTCTACACCTTCCGGTATATCTGTTTCTGCTACTGGAATAGATAAAGAAAGCAGAGCGTTGTTGGATGTAACTCTATATTGGCTTGCATAATTTTGAGCAGGTGAAAGATTTAAATTATTTCCCCAATGCACATAAGTGAAATAATATGGATTTGTTTTGATATTTAATTTGAAAGAAGCCTGCAATTCACTTTTGTTGTTTTTAGCCAAAACAGTAACTGTATGTTGACCTACCGGTATGTTATTTCCTTTTTTAGCAGAAATTGTACCTGTAGTCGCATCGATAGTCAAATCGCTTAATTTAGAGTCCAGATTGACAAATGAGAAGCTGACTTCATCTCCATCTATTGTCTTAACGGGGTGTTCAAAAGCAGTCGCTTGAATGAGTTCTTCTGTGTCGCTGTATTCGAATTTGGTAATAGGATTAATAAACTCTACAATAGTCATTGTATATGCGTTCTCGAAATCAGTACTTCCGTATTGATTCGTTACAGTTACGGATACTTCACAGGTAGTGCCGATTTCCATCTGATTGTTGGCTGCCAGTGTGATAACTCCTGTCACAGGATCAATCGTAACGGAAGAGGAGGTCGGGCTTACTGATTTGATAGCATAAGTCAATCCTTCGGAAGAGCCGACTAATGTCGGTACAGCAGATATATTTTGAGCATTTTCTTCTACTTTGACCGTGTTTGGAGTATAAGTCAACGTTAAAGGTTTAGAAGTTATATCTATTTCTATGGCATTTTCAAAGATACCTTCTTCTGCTGCTTCGTCTACAATTGCTGTGGTTAATTTTAAATCAAGTACATATTTGCCCGGTTGAATTTTAGATTCACCTTTGACAATAGAAATCTCACCTGTACTGGAAATAGTGAAGAAATCATTCTCCTCAACCAGTACTCCGTCTTTACGTACATTGGCAATGATATATTTCTGAATAGAGATATGATCACCTTCAGTAGTAACTTGTGCAGTAGGTAACTCTACTGTGCTTTCTGTACTTATGATGTCAGCAAACTCTGCACTTATTTTATTAGGTTCTACACTGATACTATCCGGTACCGGCTTCATCATATTAATCGTTACAATATCCTTAAATTCATAATAGTTACCATTAGAATAACAAGATACACTTAAGGTATATAGTCCTACAGGCAATTCGCTTGTATTGGAAAGTGAAATTGATCCTGTATTTGTGTCTATTGCAAAACTATTTGTATCATAAGTTTCGCCATTCAGAGTTACGCGTGTTATTGCAAAATCAGAAGGAGCACCTCCAATATAAGTAGGAGCGTCCAAATG
>OBKR01003153.1_pt1 | contig 10968 bp, 7 predicted proteins | sample 1518991 | NCBI WGS metagenome assembly OBKR01 (sample SAMEA2452117, study PRJEB22498) | human gut metagenome | biome: human feces; feature: human gut; material: feces | place: Australia | collected 2012
GGATTCCGTGGAGAGGCTTTGGCTTCTATTGCGGCGGTGGCACAAGTAGAGTTGCGCACGTGTGTAGAAGGAGAGGAGTTGGGCACCAAACTGGTTATTGCCGGTTCTAAGGTGGAAAGCCAGGAAGCCATATCATGTCCTAAGGGTAGCAATTTTTGTGTGAAAAATCTGTTTTTTAATGTACCGGCACGGCGTAAATTCCTAAAATCCAATCAGACGGAGTTGAGTAATATATTGACTGAGTTTGAACGCATTGCGTTGGTCAATCCCAATGTGTCTTTTACTTTGTATCATAATGATGCCGAGTTGTTTAATCTCCCTGCCATTCAGTTGCGTCAACGTATAATGGGTGTGTTTGGGAAGAAAATAAATCAGGATCTTTTGTCACTTGATGTGGATACTACCATGGTACGTATCTCGGGATTTGTTGCCCGGCCGGAAAGTGCCCGTAAGAAAGGAGCTCGTCAATACTTCTTTGTAAACGGACGCTATATGCGCCATCCTTATTTCCATAAAGCTATTATGGATGCATACGAGCATCTGATACCGGTGGGTGAGCAGGTATCTTATTTTATTTACTTTGATGTGGACCCCGGCAATATTGACGTAAATATTCATCCTACCAAGACAGAAATCAAATTTGAAAATGAACAGGCCATTTGGCAGATATTGGCAGCAGCTGTCAAAGAAACATTAGGTAAATTCAATGCTGTCCCTTCTATTGATTTTGATACGGAAGGTATGCCGGATATCCCTGCATTCGAGAGTTCTCCTTATGCCGGAATACAGCCGCCGAAAACAACTTATAATCCGGATTACAATCCTTTTAATACGTCTGCTGTGCCTCCTTCTTCTTACTCTTCAAAACCCAGTCGTGATTGGGAACAATTATATGAGGGCTTGGAGCATCATTCGTCGGCGCAACATATACAGAAGTCTTACCCGGATGATGGGGATTATTTTACGGCAGTTTCAATGGAGCAACCGGTTACTCCTACCTTGTATGATCATTCGGAAGAGGCGGCAATGGGAGAGAAATCATCTCAACATTATCAGTTTAAGGGACGCTTTATTCTTACTTCCGTTAAATCTGGTTTGATGATTATCGATCAGCAACGGGCACATATTCGCATTCTTTATGATCAATACCTGGAACAGATAACACGTCGACAGGGAGCATCGCAGGGCATGTTATTTCCTGATATTGTGCAATTCCCGGTTTCGGAAGTACCTGTATTGCAGGAAATCATGGAAGATTTGTCATACTTGGGCTTTGAACTGACTGATTTGGGAGGTGGCAGTTATGCCATTAACGGCATACCTTCGGGCATTGAAGGTTTAAATCCGGTGGAACTGATTCAGAGTATGGTTCATACTGCTATGGAGAAGGGAGGTAAAGTGAAAGAAGAAGTACAGAGTAATCTGGCTTTGACATTGGCCAAAGCTGCGGCTATTGTGCCGGGACAGGTTTTGACGAATGAAGAGATGAATGGCCTGGTGGATGGGTTGTTTGCTGTAGCTACTCCTAATTATACTCCTGACGGTAAAACCGTATTGTCCGTACTTCAGGAGGATGAACTGGAAAAGCTTTTTAAATAGATGTGATAAAAGATAAGAGGGGTGCCAAAAGTAAAATGGTCTGTCAAATTGTTAACAGTAGGGGCAGGGTTTGCCTGCCCGAACCAACGGTCACTACCTTGGGAGTAATACACAAGGCAAGTTGTTTTCGGGCGAGCGAACCTCGCCCCTACTAGTAAAATGACAGTATCATCCACGTTTTGGCACACCCTCTTTGGCTTACCTTTTTTAAGGCAGAGTATTATTGGGCTTCGATAATTACACGACGGTTGAATGCCGGAGGAGTCAATGTATTAACACCGCCCATACCGCTAATAATCATGTTACTCTTGTTTACACCAAGTTTAACCAATTCGTTTGCAACTGTATTTGCACGGTCTTCACTCAATTGTTTATTCCATGATGCACTACCTGTGTCGCTGTCGGCATAACCGGTTACTTTCAGTTTGATGCCCGGATTGTCTTTTACTAAGTTGGCAATCTGTTGCAAGTTGACTGTGCTGTTTTGAGGCAGAGTAGCAGAACCAATTTGGAAGAATACAGACTGCGGAACCGGAGTCAGCTGGTTGACGGTAACTTGTTCTGTAACAACTTCGTTAGGAGTATTTGCAAGTTGAGCCTTCAACTGACGGTTTTGTTCGATTTGTTGAGCCAAAGCTGCATTGATAGCATCCATTTGGGATGCTGTAAGGGCCATCATTGCATCCACATCAGGAGCAGGTTTGAAACCTCTCTGTGGGAATTTATAGGTCACACCGACTGATGCCCCCAACATAACGTCCAATCCTTTGTTCAGAGTTTTGCCATCAAACTTGTTTTCAGCTCCCATACCATAAAGCTCCAAGTTTAAATCCCATGCATCTGCTACATGGAAGGTATTAATCAAACCGAAGTTGAATGCCAATGAATTAAGGTGAGGTTTGTCATAAGAATGAGCGAAACCGAAACCTACGAATGGGACGGCATCATATATACGGTCAGGATTATAACCGGCAAGCATATTGCTGATGTTGAACAAGATATCACCATGTAAGTTCATATAGTTGAACTTATCCTGATAGTATCCTTCGCTCAGCATATGAGGCTTGGAGTATGCAGAAGGTTCGCTTGAAAAACTCTTTGACTGCAAACCGCTATACTGCAGACGCAATCCTAAGCCGGGAGTGAACCATTTGCCAATAGACACATTCAGAGCGGGAGCGATACGTTTGCCGAATTTGCCCAGGTCGGATTGGTCACCGAATAATACTTGTGCACCGCCTCCTACAGAGAAGAACCAATTATCAAAAAAACGATTGGTTTCTACTTTGTACTTATCTACCGGAACCTCCATAACATCTACGCTTTCGCTGACGATAGCATTTTGTGATTTGTTGCTCTGCTGCGCGAACGTTGCAGAACTGATACTGGCAATTGCCAGTGCAAACATTAATTTTTTCATACTCATTTCTATTAGTTAAATTATTGTTTAGGTATATCTTCCCAATTTCAACTAAATAACATGAGCGTTGAAAAAAAGTTTGTGCAGCTTGAATATTTAATATTTTTTTATGAAAGAAGGCTAAAAAGGTACTGCGATTCAGTGCTGTGTTCTGCATCAAAGCAGAATCCTTCCCAGTTGAAGCTTTTTAGCTCTTCAGGCTTTTCAATGCGGTTTTTGATGATATAGCGTGCCATTTCTCCTCTACACATTTTAGTATAAATAACGACAGTCGTTAATTTCCCTTTTTTCCAAACCTGAAATTCGGGTGTAATTACGCGTACCTGTTGTTCTATACGTTTCCAGTCGAAAAGGTCTTTCATTTCGTTGCTGGCAAGGTTGACCAATGTGCCTCCTTGTGCTTTGATGGATTTGATGAACTCATCCGTCAATATTGGTTTCCAATAATCAAACATAGATATTCCTTCATGTTCTGGCAGTCTGACATCTCCTTCCAATCTATAATTCTTTATCAGGTCAAGCGGACGAAGTAATCCATATAAAAAGGAAGTGATACGCAGATGATCTTGTACGTATTGAAAATCTTCTGCTGTAAAGTCTTGAGGACAGATACGTTTGAATACTATGCCTGTATAGGCTAACAAGGCAGGAAGAGCTTTGTTTGCTTCCGAACAGAAATCTTGAAACCGGAGATAATTTTCGGCTGCTATTTTACTGTTTACCCGTAACAGGCGTTCTAGTTCTTCGGCAGAGAACCTGGACATATCAAGTGCGTGCTGAATGGCTTCAGCTTGAAATTGTGGTGTGCCGGTGGTAGGGACTTCTACTTTAGAATGATCCGTCATTGTCTTGGCACACGAAATAAAAGTCATCATAGGCTAAAAAATGATATTTCAGTCGGCAAATATAGGAAAAACAGATATATTTGTCTTCATTATATCGTAAATTAAATATTCAGAATTATGAAAATGAAAAAGTTAGGATTATTATTGATGTTGTTATGCGCCAGCTTTGCAATGCATGCACAGGAATTGAAGAAGGGAGATAAGTTACCGGATTTTCAGTTGAAATCATCAGTCTATGGAGATGTTTCATCTGCCGATTTAAAGGGTAAGGTGGTATTGGTCAGTTTATTTGCCACTTGGTGCGGCCCATGCCAGTTGGAACTTGCAGAAGTACAAAAGATGCTTTGGCCTAAATATAAAGATAATAAAGACTTTGTATTGTTGGTGATTGGTCGCGAACATACGGATGAACAACTGAAGGCTTATAATGAGCGTAAGAAATTTACTTTCCCGTTGTATCCTGACCCTAAGCGGGAAGTTTTTTCACTTTTTGCAGAAAAATCTATCCCTCGTACGTATTTGTTTAATAAGGAAGGAGAAGCAATCTATACTTCTATTGGATATGAAAAAGAGGAGTTTAATCATTTGATGAATACCATTGAAGAAGCGTTGAAGTAGTCAAAAGCTATTATTGAAACTAATTTTAATTCTAATACTTATGAAACTCAAATCACTTATTGTCGTTTTGTTGTGCATTGTTGTGTGTAGCTCCTGTGAACAGCCGCCGATAGAAGCGTATGCCGTGCTTCCTCAGCCGCAAGAGATTAATTATGTTCAGGGCTTTGTGAAGTTGAAGGATAAGCCGATGGTTGTTTATTCTAATGAATTGTCTAATGAGGCTTTGTTGCTGGCTTCCTATTTGAAGAATGATTTTGCAGTGGAAGTCACTTTGGAGGAAGGGAAAGACAAAGGAGATGTTATTCTTTTATTGGATTCGACCGTTTTACCTGATAAAAAAGGTGGATATGTATTGGAAGCTGCCGGAAGCCGGATTACAATTAAGGCTTCTACTCCCGAAGGAGTGTTTAACGGTGTGCAGACTTTGCGCCAGATTATTAAAGAAAGAGAAGGACGCCTGACAGTTCAAAAAGCTTTGGTGACGGATTATCCGGCTTTTTCCTGGCGTGCTTTCATGTTGGATGAAGGTCGGTATTTCAAAGGTAAAGAAGTTGTCCTCAATCTGTTGGATAGAATGGCAGAACTGAAGATGAACGTATTTCATTGGCATTTGACAGATGATCAGGGATGGCGTATTGAAATCAAGAAATATCCGAAATTGACAGAGGTCGGTGCTTTCCGTGACTCTTCAGAGATTAACCATTTCCACAGCAATGTGTTTGATGGCAAGCCTCATGGTGGTTTTTATACTCAGGATGATATCAAAGAGGTAGTGGATTATGCTGCCAAACGCCATATTATGATTGTTCCTGAAATAGAGATGCCGGGACATGCCAGTGCTGCTATTGCTTCTTATCCATGGTTGGGAACTACCGGAAAGCAGATTAAGGTGCCTTGTAACTTTGGGGTACATTACAATGCTTATAATGTGGCTGATCCTCGTGTTATCCAATTTCAGGAAGATGTATTGGAGGAAGTAATTGCATTATTCCCTTCTCCGGTTATTCATATCGGTGGAGATGAATTACGATATAATGCTTGGAAGGAATCACCGATGGTACGCAATTATATGAAGCAGAACAAGATAACTTCACCGGGTGGCTTGCAGGTCTTTTTTACAAATAACATTTCTAATTTCTTGGCTTCTAAAAACCGTCACATGATGGGATGGAATGAAATTACGGGAGCTCAGGTAAATGATTATCAAAGAGACGGAAGTGGTGCTTCACAACAGCAATTGGCTCCTGGCACAATTGTTCATTTCTGGAAAGGAGCCTGAATTGATTAAAGAAACTATTGAGAAAGGATATGATATCGTTAACTCTTATCATATATATACTTATCTGGACTATGATTATGAATCTATTCCTTTGCAAAAATCGTATGAATTCAATCCGATTCCTGAGGGACTGACAGAGGCTCAGCAAAGTAAAGTGTTGGGTATCGGTTGCCAAATGTGGGGTGAATTTATTCCTACGGTTGAAAGTATGAATAAAAAGATTTATCCGCGTCTTGCTGCATATGCCGAAGTGGGTTGGACAAATCCATCCAATAAGGATTTTGATCGTTTCCGTAACTCGTTGAATTCATTTATCGGGCATTGGGAAAAGCTGGGTATTCAATTGGGTGAGTGGAAGTAATATAAAAGTGGGGTTGTGTCTAAACGTTGATGATGCTGTCATTTGGCTAGTAGGAGCGAGGTTCGTTCGTCCGAAAACAGTTTGCTTGGTGTATTACTTCCAAGGTTGTGACCGTTGGTTCGGGCAGGTAAACCTTGCCCCTACAGTTGAGGTTTGATAGACCGGTTTAGTTTTGACACACCCCCGTTTCTTGTGAGAGTGCCCGATAGGGCTAGAGTGAATTAATCTATTTATAAGAAATCCATTTAATCATCTCTTTTAGTGTCGGCTTTTTGCCATACATCAGGATACCTACACGATATATTTTTCCTGAAATCCAGATGAGTGCAAGTGCTGAGGCATAGAGCAGGCAAAGCGAAAGAATAATTTGCCAGGTCGGTGCATCCAGCGGAACACGTACCATCATGACGATAGGCGAGGTAAATGGGATGAGAGAACACCAGAAAGCCAGCGGGCCGTCCGGGTTATCGCCACTATAGATACCGGCGTAAAGGGAGAACACCATCAGTATCATAATGGGAGTCATAAACTGTTGTGAATCTTCCATGGCATTGATAGAGGCTCCGATAGCGGCAAAGATGGAGGCATAAATCAGGAATCCGCCGATGAAATTCAGGGTAAAGAGGGTTCCGAGTTTCAGCAGATTCAGGTTTTGTAAGGCACTAATCATGCCTTCGGCACCTTTTAGAATGGCTGCATCTCCACCGAAAGTATTGTCGGCGATACCCAAAAGTACAACAAGCAGAATACCCCATATCAGCAGTTGGGTAATGCCTACCAGACCGATACCGATAATCTTGCCAAGCATCAGTTGAAGCGGCTTGACCGATGATACCATTAACTCGACAATGCGGCTTGTCTTTTCTTCCATGACACTCTGCATCACCATACCTCCATAAGACATAACGAACATATAGATAAGGAAGGTAAGTATCATACCAACGGCTACCGCAATGCCGGCATTTGATTCGTTTGCACTGCCGTCTTCACTCCATTTGATGGTACGTGCACTGTATCTCTTATCAAAATCCTGCATGATATTTTGTAATTCGGGGATATTGTAACTTGTCAGTTTATCGTGTCTGATTTGTTCATTCAGCGTATTGTTTACCAATGACAACAAACCCTTAGTCACTTCTTTGCGCGAATAGATGGCGGCTGCTGTGGGATTTTGAATCAGGTCTTCGGTAATTTCCACTACGGCGTCTATGCGGGTAGTATCACTTCGGTATTCGGGCAACATTTCTTGTCCGGCGATGAAATGATAAGATTCATCATCCTTGAATTGTCCGATGTACTTTTGTGTGTGGTCAATGATTACTACTTGTTTAACTTCATCGCTTTTCACCGTCGACAGCAGTGCAGGAACAAAAATGAGAGCTGCAAAGATGAACGGCATCAGGATGGTAAGAAGAATAAATGATTTCTTACTTACTCGGTTCAGAAATTCACGTTGTATAATGATTAATATCTTGTTCATGGCTTTGGGCATTTAGTGTTTATCCAAACCTTCTACCGTACGGATGAATATTTCATTCATGGAGGGCAGGCATTCGGTAAAGGAGATTATTTCGGTTTGTTGGGCTATTTGGGTCAGTAATGCCGAGTTGGACATATCCTGTTGCTTTTGTAGGGTATATCGGATTTCCTCTTCGGTGGGCTGACTGTCTACAATCTCAAACAGAGGGGATTCTTTCAAGGGTTGTCCTTTCGGAGTGCTTAAGATATAGGTATTGGCTTTGAAACGAGAACGCACCTCTTTCACATTCCCTTGCAACACCACTTCAGAATGGTTGATGAGTGCAATATTGTCACATATCTCTTCCACCGAAGCCATGTTGTGCGTGGAGAAGATGATGGTATGTCCTTCTTTCTTCAGCTCCAGTATTTCACGCTTCAGCAGTTCGGCGTTCACAGGGTCGAAGCCGGAGAACGGTTCGTCAAATATCAGTAATTGGGGTTTATGCAGTATAGTGATGATAAATTGTACTTTTTGCTGCATCCCTTTGGACAGCTCTTCCAATTTCTTGTTCCACCACGGAGTGATTTCAAACTTTTCAAACCATAGCTTCAGTCGTGAAGTGGCTTCTGCTTTGCTGAGACCTTTCAATTGAGCCAGGTAGATAGCCTGTTCGCCCACTTTCATCTTCTTGTATAATCCGCGTTCTTCGGGTAGATAACCGATATGATAAATATCTTCGGCTTGCGACAGGTGTCCGTTGAAGCGTACTTCTCCCGAATCGGGGGCCGTGATGCGGTTGATGATGCGGATGAGTGTGGTTTTGCCGGCACCGTTCGGCCCCAGCAATCCAAAGATTTGTCCTTCGGGGACCTGAATGCTGACACCATTCAGCGCAGTGTGGTTGGCAAAGCGTTTGACCACTTGATGCGTTTCTAAGAAAAAGTTATTCATAGCTTTTGATGTTTGTTGTTTTGTTGAATCAAAATGTCAACGTTATGTTTGTTTTGGTTAACTCGTGGCAAAGTTATGGATTTTTTCTTATAACTATAAGTGAAAAAGGGAAAATAATTAGGTTGATTCGGATTTATCTCAAGAAGAAATAGCTGTCTTTACTTTTGCAGAATCCTAAAGGTAATCAGTATAGAGCAGAGTATTTATTCCATCGGTATACAGAATTTCGAGAGCCTTCGCCAAGACGGTTATCATTTCAACTTCAAGACTCCCGGCATCTACAATCGGGGTGAATGGGCGGCGAGGCATGCGAAGGGGAAACCATTCATCTCGAAATGCCGATGAATAGGACAAAAACGGATGGGGGAAGGGGGAAATTCCTGTTTTGAAGAGAGGGGCACGGCTTCAAAGTGTACGTTGTTGGAGCTGTTGATGTAAGATAAAATAGGTTAACTTTTTTTTGTTGCGAAGAACAGCGTGACGGTTTATTTTTTAGCTTTGTTCATATATTAACTTTAAATATAATGATGTATGAAAAAGATTGTAGTTTTATTTGCTTTATTTCTAATTCTTGGTGCAAATATTTATTGGGATTGTATTGATTCAACAGGAAACTTGTCAGAACTTCAACTAGCAAATATTGAAGCTTTAGCAAGTGGCGAAAGTGGAGCTTCCAATACGGGACCTAGAGAAGAAAAAAAATGTTATGGCGGCGGACATAAAATGGTGTGTCGTTCCATTAACTCCGAATCATGTACTGACTCTGATTGTTATTAACTTCTTTTTTTACGCCTTTGTATTAATACTGAGCAGAATTTGGACAAGACAATTAAAGCCTTATCTAAATTATTCATTAATGATTGTGCTTGTTAAAAATGAAAAATAGAATTATACAGATATTTCTACTAGGATTATTATCAGCTTGTTCTGGGAATAAAGATTCTGTTGAAACAGTTCCTTTAAATTGTGATGTATATAAAATAACAATACCTCTTGATGAAGCTTATTATGATTCCGTCACTAGTCACATTGCAGACACTTCATTCGTTGTTCTGAACGAAGGAAACAACATCATGTTCTCTTGTGCCGACAAAATAATAGAATACAATAACAAATATTATATTCTAGACCAAAGCGCATTACGAACTGTTGTATCCTTTAAAAAGGATGGTACTCCAATATTAGTCCCATAGTAGTATCTTATCAAAAAAAGAGGGTGTGTCAGATTGAAGACACACCCTCTTTTTATTTATTGGGAAGGATTATTTATAATCCTGCCAGCTCTTGATTTGAATATCCTTTTCGCTCATTTCGCAGAATGCTTCAATGAAAGCACTTGCCAGACGAGCATTGGTAATCAAAGGAATATTGTGGTCGATTGCTCCGCGACGAATCTTATAACCGTTAGTCAACTCACGTTTAGAATGGTTCTTCGGAATATTGACAATCAGGTCGAACTTGTGTTCGGCAATCATCTTCATTACATTATTCTCTGCATCGGGACGTTCATCAGGCCAGTAAACAGGAATAGTGTTTACTCCGTGTGCATTCAGGAAAGTAGCAGTTCCGGCAGTTGCATAAATCTCGTATCCCTTATTTGCCAACATACGGCTGGCTTCCAGCAAATCTACTTTAGACTTGGTAGCACCCGACGAGAACATAACTGATTTTGTAGGAATTTTAAATCCTACGGCGATCAGTGAATTCAGCAAGGCTTCATGGAAGTCATCACCGATACAACCTACTTCACCGGTTGAAGACATATCTACACCCAATACCGGGTCTGCCTTGTGCAGGCGTGAGAATGAGAACTGAGAAGCTTTTACACCAATCCAGTCAATGTCGAATGCCGACTTGTCCGGTTTGCTGTATGGAGCATCCAGCATGATGCGGGTGGCTGTTTCAATAAAGTTACGTTTCAATACCTTGGAAACGAACGGGAATGAACGTGAGGCACGCAGGTTACATTCAATCACTTTTACTTCATTGTTCTTAGCCAGGAACTGCATATTGAACGGACCGGAAATATTCAATTCTTTGGCTATGCGGCGACCGATTTTCTTGATGCGGCGGGCTGTCTCGAAATAAATCTTCTGAGCCGGGAATACCAAGGTTGCATCACCCGAGTGTACACCTGCGTATTCAATATGTTCTGATATGGCATATTCCACTACCTCACCGTTTTGGGCTACAGCGTCGAATTCTATTTCTTTGGTGTCTTGCATGAACTGTGATACGACTACCGGATATTCTTTAGAAACTTCCTTGGCCATCTGCAAGAATTCTTTTAATTCGTCTTCGTTATAGCATACATTCATGGCAGCGCCCGAGAGCACGTATGAAGGACGAACCAACACCGGATAACCTACTTTGTTGACGAACTCTTCCATCTCTTCCAGGCTGGTCAATTCCTTCCAAGCCGGTTGGTCAATG
>OBKR01003157.1_pt1 | contig 10948 bp, 10 predicted proteins | sample 1518991 | NCBI WGS metagenome assembly OBKR01 (sample SAMEA2452117, study PRJEB22498) | human gut metagenome | biome: human feces; feature: human gut; material: feces | place: Australia | collected 2012
TTAGGGGCGGCAAATTCCGCTGCGATGAAGGGGCTGCGTCTCCCTGACATTGACTGTTGGTTAGACCTGTCGGCGAATCAGTCAAGGTCTGCCCAGCCCTCGGTATCAGGCTCGATAACGTCCAGAATCTCTGAGAGAAGATTGTTGACAAGATACGTGGGACAGGCGCGGTAATCGCCGGAACGTGCGCAGATGCGGTACAGCCTCTTGATAAGGTTTGCGGAGATGGTTATCGGCTTGCCTCCCTTGGTGTCGGTCTTGACCAGATAGGCATTGTGAAATTCCTGTCTTGATGCCCAGCGCATCTTGGCACTGATACGGGTGGCTCTGCCCGTGACCGCAGGAGTGTCAGCAACATTGGGTTGGGCTCCCGCTTTATCGGGTGTAGTCATTATAGTGGTATCAGTCGTTGTAATGACTTCGGTCGTCACACTGATATCCTTCGCCACCTCTACGAAATGCTTGTCAGAAACCGCGATGTCTGTTTCTTTCTGGTATAAAGGTGATTCTGTTTGTGTGGGGGTCTCCGCAGAAATTACCTTAACCATTGGTATATTTTCCGACGCTGTGCCGTTCTGTTCCGAAGTATTTTCCATTTTAGTCATTATAGTGACTTGGCCACTATCTGACTTTGATGATTTGGAATCCGATGTGCTACGAGATTTTCTTCTCTTTGTCGCGTTGGCGAAGTAAGCTTTGCGTGCGGTTTCTTGTTCCTCTTTACGCTCGGCAGCGAGCCTTTTGACCTCTTCGCCATATTCCGAAACAAACGCGTCAAGGTCTTCAGGTTCCCATCTGACAAGTCCGGCATTAAGTTTCATACCGGGTAACGGCGGAAGTTTATCCATGAAATTCCACGGGATTGAGTATTCACTGATTCGGGCATTTATCTTCCGCTCCATTTCTTCTGCTGCACGCATCTTCTCTTCTTCTCTTTGAAGAAATGCATCTGCATCGAAAGTGGTTTTTCCTTTCTTTGTAGCTGGTTGGGATTTGTCTTTTCTTTCGGCGTATTGACGTGCCTCGGATTCTGTGCCGATAATAGTAGGTTCGGCAAACCTATTTGGATTTGATGTTGCCATATCATGGAGATTGTGGTCGCTGAGAGAAAAATCCCGGCGACCGGGTGAGGTGTTGAATTTGATAAACTGATGAATTAGAGTTGTATTACAATGTGTTTTAACACATTATTCGTTCATCGGCGTTTCATCACGGTTTTGGCGGTGAGAAAAACATCGCGGCGAGGGAAAAAGAAGAACAGTTTTCTTTCGGTGCCATACAACTTTTTTCTTTTCATTGCCTTTCATCTTTTGATGAAATATTGATGAATGACCGATGAAAAGAAAATGCTCTGAGAAACAATCTTGTATCTCTCTTTTCATCAGTTCATCAATATTCAACGAGAAAAAATTATAAACTCTCTAACATCTGTCGGGTAGCGGTGTAGAACCGCCCGACTTTGCGGGTCTCGGCATATGCCGGTTCGCTGACAGACACCCCAATCTGATAGGTGGTGTATGACAGCGAATTTGGTGCAGGTCTGAGTTTCCAACAGTCCTGCACGACTTTTCTCAGTGCCGTGCGGTCGGTCTTGACGCGCTGGTAGTCGAACAGATTGAGGATGTCGTTGAAGCAGAAATTAACGGTATCCACGTGCATACTCGCCATGATGTCGAGCAACAGCTCGGCAAGTTCAAGCTCCACACGGTTGCGGTTGGCACGGATGATTTTCTGTAAAGCATCTGTGTCAATCAGTTTCGGGTCGAACCACATCCGGCTTTCCTCGGCGGTTGACAGTTGCCGATAGGTCAGTGCGTGGAGAAATGCCGGTATCTCATAGCGGATTTTCTCCAGAAATGTGGTGTCATCAGTGGTGAGTTTCGGAATCTTCCGTACCCAGTAGCGTGTCTCTCCGGGGTCGATGACTACGGGGAGATACTCGTTGTTGGAACACAGTACGAACTTGGCGAAGAAACTCACCTCCTCGCGGTCGCGTCCTTTGGCTTCCATCTTGTAGTTGCAGGTGGTACTGAGATTCTTTAGCCTCTCTGAATCCTCGCGTTTGTTAAGAAGCACCTCGTCAACCACGATTACGAGTTTGCCGTTCCAGTCGTCATTGAACTGACTGCGGAAATTCTCGTTGGTGTTGAACGTGACATTTGCCTCAAAAAGCAGTTTGAGGAAATTGAGAAAGGTGGATTTGCCGGTGTTGCGTTCCTCCGACACTAACAACAGAATCGGAAGTTTCTGCAACGGCATGGTGTAGAGGATTTGCAGATAGTCAAGACCGAGGTCGTACTGTTCGCCGAAGATATGGCGCACAAGCGATTCGATGCACTGCCATTCTCCCTCGGCAGGGATATGGCTGAGCGGTGAATACTTGTTCTTGAAGTTGCCGACCACGGGCTGATAGTCGAGATGCGAGGGGACACAGCAGAAACCGTCGTATTTGGGTACGTTGGCAAGAAAGTCCTTGCCGTAGTCCTGACGTATCGCCTCGATTGTCCACGGGATACTGCGTTCTATGAGCTGTCCGGCGGCATTGGGCTGTCGGACAATCTTGTAGTAGGTGGTGCCGATGCGCTCAAAGCGGTCTTCGGCTCCGGGAGTTGTATCAATTTCTGTCATGGGTTCAGACTTCATTGCGGGCGTTTATAATCTCTCGTATCTCGCGCTGGCTGTAACGGGTACTGCCGTTCACCTTGAAGGTATGCAGTTTACCGCTTTGAACCATGTTCCAGACTGTGGTCTCGCACACGTCGAGCTGTTCTGCTGCCTGTTTCTTGGTGAGAGGTTTGTCTTTCTCCGCCTCCATGAAGATGGGGAGAAGACGCTCTCGTGTGGCTTCGATTGTGTCCACCACCAACTGATGGAGGTCGGAAAGGTGGACGGTGAGGAGAATATTGGGGGAATCAGGGTCGGACAACGACACCTGAAGGAGGTCGTATAGGCTTGCTTTCATCTGGGGGGAATGAAATTAAGTTATATCGCCGGATTGTTTACACCATCCACTGCCCGGCGACGATTAAGGCAGTGAAGATGTGTCCCCGAAAGGACATAGAAGGGGCTGTCGGCTATGTTTCGCTAAAGCCGACGGTTGTCGCTGACGACCGTTCAAGGTCAGCGCAAGGCGTAGCTCACCCTATCCCACACCGTGCGGATTGGCAACGGCATGAGTGGTGTCCATCCCTGATATGGGGCGGACACAAGGCGGCTGTGTCTTACTTACATAGGGTAAGGCATACGCATTTTCTTCTTTTTAATTGATTGTTTTTGACGTACAGATTCTGTACGGGCACAGTTATGGCTGTCCGCTCTCTGATTTCTGGCTCATTACGGCTCATTTATGGACACACGTCATGCTGTACCGCCTGATAGTCTGTGATTCTCGGTGAGATATGGGTGTCGCAAATGTCAGCCTGTAACGGCTCTATGACAGCTCATGGCTGTGCCGGGCTTTCTTCTCTGCCGTTGTCCTACGTGCTTAATCCGTTGAGCATCGCTTCCTTAGGGCGAGTTGTTACCGGAATAAACCGTTGCAGTGCCTTCCGCATTCAACAGCAGGTTCTTCATAGTGATGCCGAAACCTGTGTTTCGGTCTTTCCCGTGGTACCTCTTTTTCTTTTCGTCGCGCAATATCAGGCTTTGAATCCGTCAGGGAGCATCGTTCCGTTTCCAGGCTATAAAGTTGAACGTGTCGCTTTCGGTATGCGTGGCTCTCAATCGCTACATAAAGATACGAAAATTTTTTGAGGATTCCAAATCTGCACAAATTCCCATCAGCAGAAGACCATCTTGTCAGCTATTGTGTGTATGATGTAGGTGTGTCAATAGCCACCACAAGCGTCACGCTTGAACATAGGCACCGGCATCGGTGTAAGTGTCGGGCATGTACCCGCACACCGATTGTGTTCGCATAGGTCGCTGAACCGGCTGCGAAATTCAAGCACACACTTTTGGGATTGTGCGGTAGTGTTCGACCCATCGGGGTCGAATCTTAGCCCAGCCCTCTCTTGGGCCGGGAGGTATGTTTGCGGCGAGATAAGGGGCGCAACCGTCACGGCAGAGTAGTCTGATGCTCCGCTATGGTCGCAAAATATGCCACCACAACTTTCTTAACAAAGCTTTGTTCAGAAAAGTTCACGACTTGGCGAAAAAAGTTATCCATAGCCCAAAATAGTGCATTTGCGGGCATGGCAATTCGCGCCAAATCTTCTTTTTGCGGCAAAGATAGGTGGCAATTCTAAACCCCACCAAATATTTTCCGCCGGATATAGCTCAAGGTTGTACAAGCATCTCGGCATATACAACCGATATAGCGATGTGCTGTAAAGATAAAAATGCCAGACAGTGTCTGACATTTATTCCGTTTTAAGTATCTTCTTTCCTTTTTGAAACCCTTTGCCTTCACAAAACAGACTAATAATCCCACAAATCTATACCTTTCGACCTACTTTTTGGGAATTATAATAAAAGGCCTTCCAATTTCATCGATGGAGTACATTCCTGTAGAAATGACTAAATACTTGTACATAAATATTATCTATGAGAGCAAGAATAAATATTCTAGAGAAGTAATTATCTGAACCATGCAAATCTTTTGTTACATCTTGCAATGTCGGCACATTGTTTTGATATGAAAATAGATTATGTGCACATCTATTACGGTGAATAAATACTTTATCATATGCCTCTTTTAATTTGGAATCAGTTCCAAAACAGTTTTTTGATGAAAAGTATCCATTTGCCTGAGCCTTAACTGAATCCGCGAAACTGACAAAACTATTATAATCTCGCGGTAACCATTTTGCAAAAATAGAATGCTCAAGTCTATACTTCAGCTTATTTCGAATTGCATCTATCTGAGTTTCAACATCTATAGTATTTGGAAACGTGTATGCATGTCCACAAGATTCAAGAGACGTTAATAATTCGAATAAGACCTTGTTTTTGTCCTCTAGCCTGGAACATTCACCAATAGATATTTGACCACTTAAGTAGCGATAACGCAAAGACAAGTCGTGAGTAGCCAATTCCCACATTATACATTTCAATTTCTGCTCTTGATACCCTGTAAGTCTAAGAAAAATACCTTGTAACAAATACTCACAAAGTGGATAATGAGACATGCTTTCATGAATAGATGCAGAAGCTTGAATACCATCATCTATTACATCCATAATATTAGAAAGTATGAAATCTGAATGCATAACTGGGCAACTTAGACAATAAAATCTTGGTATATCTCAATTGACGTTGAGATTCTTTTACGAAGAAATTTTAATGTGGCTGGAGATTTAGAATGTGCTGGATCAGCCTTGAATTCTTGAATCGTATTATTAAGCCTTTCTCGTAGCTTCTGAAGCAGCACTTGATCCGTTGTTAAAAGTTTATGTTTGATCAAAATCCAGAAAATAAGCCCAAGCATAAACATATCTATCTCAATGATACTGTTAATCTCATTAGGGATAGAGACCTTAAGGACTTCATCCTTGAGCCTTTCCATATTGGACTCTATATCATCAACAGACATAACCTCTGAAAGTTTCTTAAAAATAGAAACTCTTCCAGCCGCTGGTGGATTTATCATCTCAGACATATAAATCTCATAATACTGCTCGCTCTTTGATTTATAGCCCTTCATTACTTTTCTAGAATCTTCATCTTTAGCATAATCAAAAGTAAGGGCTAATTGACGCAGAAAGTCCAACGGCTGTGGCTCACCTCCAAATTGCTTTATTACTATGGTTTTTGCAAACTCCGGATCAAATAATGGAACAAATGCTGGTTTTAGATAATAGAGAGATTTTCGGCTTTCCGTTTTTAGCAGTGGGGTCCCCCCGATATTGACATTCCGGAATATGCTGGAAAAGAAAGTATGTCGATCCTCCATAGAGGAATCGTTATTGGGTATTATGTAACTAAATCCTAAATAATGTTTTTTTAAATATTCATCATCCACCCAAGTAATTCCTAATACCTCATAGTCACCATTGTCTACTAAACCGCTTTTAATCGTGGAAACTCCAGATCCTAGTTGACGTAAAAAATCTATAGTCCACTCGTAATAATGTTCCTCCTCAATTTCATCATCTTCAATTTCTCCTACATTTTTAATAACCCGCTTGAATTTACGTTCCGCCGGGAGAATATTGAAATAGGCTAATGCTATTGAGGTAAGACGCTGTTGTCCATCAATAATTATATTCTTATCACCGAGTTTTCCCAATGTTATAGGGGGAACAAATAAATCTTTGCCGATAGAATCAATAAGCCCTCTTATCTGATCTTTAGACCAAACAAAAGCCCGTTGATATTCAGGCAACTCAATATGTCCAGATAAAAGTTGTTCTATCCAATACTCTAATGTGAACTCGCCGTAATGAACTCTATTTTTCATGAGTCTAAGTGTATTAAAGTTGAAAGGAACATTACTTATTGATAGGCCTCTGTAAAGTCTATGGAGATATGCGGTTGTAAGGTTGGATGATATTGTGCACGACGAAGCCAATATGCTGAAAATATGGGGTTAACACCAAATTCTTGAGCTAAGCTATTTGCTGTCATTGGTTCTAAACCATTTTTTCGATTAAATACGGCTTTGCGCAAATTATCTCCATTGAAAAGATAAGTGTTAGCAAATTTATTGGCTTCCCTTTCGTAGTTATTAGACACGGTTGAATTTATATCTCCTTCGTAAATTTCTTTGTTTTTGTGTTTTATAACGTGTCCCAATTCATGGAATAACGTAAACCAACATGTAGCCAGATCTCTATTCCTATCTGAAATTTCGATGAGAGGATGCCCATCAATCCACCGTACAGCACCATAAACGGTCTTTTCAAGATAAGGCACTAAAGTTAATGCGACACCAAATGATCGGAAGATATTAGGAAGTCCCTTGAAATAAATTGGGTTATCAATATTCGATAACCAATCCCTATTATCTATCCATTCTTGGAGAGCTTGTTCATTGTATTGAGGTAGAGAGAGAGAATAAAAATCTAATTCTCCTCTTCTAAGCCACACATGTAAGTTGATAGGATCAACACTGACATTATTCTGCTTTCTAAATAATGCAGCTTGTTTTTCAGATGCACTGAATATCTCATCTTCAGCGTTTACACCGAAAAAGTCCATGATATCATCAAGTATATCATAACCATCATTAAACTCTCCCCGCATTAGTTGACGTGCTTTCTTTAAGCGGGTATAATTCTTTTTGGCAAGAGCGTAACTTGACTGACATCTTTCTTTTTCTTTAAGATAATCAGCCTGAAATCGTTCTAAATACTCTTTTATATCTGAATAATCCTCAAGTATATTACTAAGTTTTTTATGTATGGACTTACTTAGTTTTTCCTTTGAAGCCAGATCTTCTACTTTTAGTAACTCTTCGTAGCCTTTGATACCACGTGCTTCCAGTATGTCCACAAGTTCGGCACCGACTGTATTCCTGAATACAATCGGATTTAATACTGCGGGTTTTACATTAGCTTCCATAATTAAAAATTATAGTCGTGGTTATTTATTTCTATAACAAGGATTGCTGTAACAGTGTTGAAATCTCCTTCCCAATCTCTTTTCAGCAGACACTCACACTCGTTAACTATCTGATTAAAGAATTTTCTAGGACCTTTCCCGACTCTAACCTTCAAAACCAAAGGCTTCTTATCAGCAACGCCTTGCATGAGTTCAATACGATTGTCTGTGCATCCGTATACTTTATTATAGTCACCTGCCGAAGGATATGTTGTTAATCTATCGTGAAGTCTCTTGGCTGGTTCAAGCAGTGGTTTCCCGAACATTTTAACAAACGCTCGGATTGAAGACCTGTCATCAGGATTTTGTACAAAATCTCGATAACATTTCACCTCTTTTGATGTGCCATAGTTTATGTCCATACTGAAGATGCGACAATTCGCTTTGCAAAGTTAATAAAAATTTTTCATATACCAACCATATCTTTTGCGTTACATTTTTGTGAAGTTACAAATATCAGTAATACAAGAATATAAGTATGAATACCTTTTACCACATATCATTCTCTTTTTTCGACATAGCAGCGATTTCATCGGCTATTTCCTCGGAGGAGAGTTTGATGTAGTCCATGAAGGTCTTTTGCGTCTTGTGGCCGCTGACGTGCATCATCTGGAGGATGGTGTACTTGTGGCTGAGATACATATTGGTAATGCCAGTGCGCCGGGCAGTATGACTTGTCACGCAGTCATAGCGTGGCACGATCACATTGCCGTTAAGGTCGGTCTCCGGCTCCTTCTTTTCCTTTTTCAACGCCTCTTTCTGCTTCATAGTGAGTCTAGTCGGCACTTTCTCTTTCAGTGACGGCAACTGTTCCGACAGATCTTTCAGAATATCCTTGATGTAACGGTTAAGCACCTGCTCGTTGGCTTTCGGGATGTTATAGCCATATTTCTCGCAGATGATAATAAGGTTCTCATTGAGAATAGGGATGGTCACCTCGGTCTTGGTCTTTTGCTGGACAAGACGGATTATGCGTGTTCCCTTGCGGGTAGTCTCAAAGTTGTCGGCATTGAGGTTATTGTAATCGCTCACGCGCTGACAGGTGTAGCAGCCAATGAGAAAAACATTGCGGATGTGTTCTTTCTTCCCAGAGAGTGGCATTTCGTAGAGGGCTTGCAACTCTTCCTCGGTGAGATAGATTTCGACAGCCTTGTCGCGGTCTTCAATTTTCTTCTTCACGATGAGAGCTGCCGCACGTTGGTTGTCGTGTACGCCGTCGATGAAGGCGGCGTTGATAAGGGCTTTCAAATTTGTCAGGTGTTTGTTGACAACCTTCGTCATATAGCCGTGCTTCTGCAAATAGTTGATGTAGCGTGATACAAACGCACGGTCAATGTCCGCCCATCCGAATTTGTGCAGTGGGTCGAAGCCTTCATAAACACCGATAAAACTTTTCCACGCCTTGCAGGTGCCGGGTGCATAGTCGTCACTGCCAATCTTGCGCGCTCCGCTCTTGATGTCATCAACAAACTGAACGAGAAACGGCCAGATAAGGCGGTTCTTCTCATCCTCGATGCGTTTCTTTTCCTCGGCTTTCTTGCGGGCTTTTTCTTTTGCCGCCTCCCGTTTGGCGATAGCCTTTCGCTCGGCTTCGGCAGCTTCCTCCATCGCCCGGCGTTCAGCATTAACCTTTTCCGGCTCGGAAATGTAACGCACATCCATGTCGAGTGCCTCACGGTCAAAGTTCACCTTTGCAAGATGAGCCTTAACAATGCCTTCAATCTGCGTCAGCTTGGCGTGAAGCTGATAGTTCTTCTTCTGATGTGCCAGCCATGCGCGGGGAGATGCCGTAGCCTTCTGCCAGTCGGCAACCTCGACCTGAAGCATGGTCGAAACCAGCACATCAATCTTACGGGTATGGATACGAATAAACAGAGTTGCGGTCTCTTTCCCCATGTCCTTGTTTCGGATGTGAAATGGGGTCAATTTCTTTGGAGAGGGTGTTGTTGCCATATTTTTTCGGAGTAAAAAATTGAATGGTGGCGTTCACAGTTATTCACAGTCAGCCACTTTGGTTCTGCAAATATAACAACCCAAACCGCATCTTGTCAAGTCGGGTCACCACGTAGGTCACCACGTTTTTTGAATAAATCTGAAAATCGGCAAAATTCACTATAATTCATATTTCGCTATTATTCAGTATTTTGTCTAAACAGTGCATTCAAATCTGTTCGTAATCATTCAGAAACTCAGGTTCCGTTGGCACCACCTCAAGGCCGCTAATTCTCACCGAGTTAGCGGTCTTTTTTTATCTGCTTAGTCCCTTCGTGGCTGTCACAGGATTTTTGCCGGAGTACCAAGTTTGCCCAGGACATAAACATCAATATGTCGTAGGAAATATCTTAGGATTGTATTTTTTGCATTTCAAGTTCGTCGATTTTGTTTACTTTACGTCTTATAAAGTGGAAGTAGCAGTATAAGACACAATGTTCAAAAAGACTCGGCACAAAACGGTCAGCAGGATTATCGAAGAAAATCTCGACTATCTTGTCAGCTTTGCCTGTTATCGAGTGGGCAACCATGACGCGGCCGAGGATATTGTATATGATGCTGTTCTGAAATTTCTGGAGTGCAATAATGAAAAGATCAAGCCGGAGAGTATCAGGCTCTATCTGTTCAGAATGGTATATAATTTATGTCAGGATTATTTCCGGACGCGTAAACAGGAGATTGTGCCGATTGGAGATCTTGAGGTTGCCGACACGGCTGATGAGGTTCTGGATCTTGAGGACGCAGACAGGATTAACGCTATTCTTGATAGTCTGCCTTCGCGAGAGGCTGACATTATCAGAATGAATGTGGTTGACGGTCTGTCGTTTGTAGAAATCAGCGGTATTCTTTCCATTCCCCAATCCACCGCTAAATCCCGGTTTAAATCCGGTATGGATAAATTAAGACATCTATTCACGAATGGGAAATTGTCATAGAATGGATAATTATAAAGAAATTGAGGAGTTGTTGAAGCCGCGCCGCGATATAAAGGCTTCTGACGAATTGCGCCTTAAAGTAATCCGTGCTGTGGACCGAAACGATAGAAGTAGGGAAGTCCGTAAATGGATTTTCGGCGGAATCAGTCTGAGCGCGGTAGCGGCAGTATTGATTCTTCTGCTGATACCTTTCGGCCTGTCGGCTAAGGAGATTCTGGCAGAAGCGATAAATGCATTGGGGGCCGAAGATATAGAGATGGTTGTTGAGGTCAGAACTCGCCCTGTGGAGAATTTCGGATACATAGACGTAAAGGAGGATTTTGTGACGCATCATATCTTTATCTCCAGCTCCGATTCGCTCCTTCGATGGAGGATTGACAAGGGGGAGCGTATAGCAACGGGCAACGGCACAGACATCTACACATGGATGCGGGCTTTAAAGCTCGGATGGCATCTCTCTGAAAGAGACCGTGAGAAGC
>OBKR01003159.1_pt1 | contig 10937 bp, 12 predicted proteins | sample 1518991 | NCBI WGS metagenome assembly OBKR01 (sample SAMEA2452117, study PRJEB22498) | human gut metagenome | biome: human feces; feature: human gut; material: feces | place: Australia | collected 2012
CTATTACTAAATCTAATATTGTTGTAAATAATGTAAATGGGTTTTCACTTAAATTTTGAAAGCCTTTTACAATATTTTCATTATAAAAATTCATCCAACTACTACTTATACTTTTTTCCATATTACACCTTCTCTCAATTTTTGAGAATTTTTTTCTAGATTAATGCAAATATTAGTGATGCTGCTATTGATAATACCATTAATATTGCTAGTATTCCTGCCATTATTTTTACAAATACTTGTCCTTTATCATATTTTCTTTGTTCTTTGTTTTTTATTTTTTTCTCTTTATTGTTTTTCATTATGTTTCACTCCTTTATTTTTGTACTTTTTATATTATATCACTAAAATATACTCTATTTCAATAATTTATTTGCAAATACCAAAAATTGTTGGTTCTTTTTCAATTTTATTATCACTTATTTTTATAATTTCTGCTAATTTTCTTTCTGCTTCTTTATATTTTTCTTGACTATTTGCATGAATATATCCTAAGGCCTCTCCTATTGTTACTTTATCTGCTACTTTTTTATTTAAAATAATTCCTACAGTATAATCTATACTATCTTCTTTTCTAACTCTTCCTGCTCCAAGTCCACAAGCCACTTTTCCGATTTCTTCTGCATTCATTTCTTGAATATATCCATCTTGTTTTGCTATAATTGGCTCAATTATTTTCGCTTTTTCAAATTTATTAGTATCTTCTAAATATGAAATGTCTCCTTCTTGTTTTTTTACCATTTCTATAAATTTGTTTAATGCTTTTCCATTTGAAATATTTTCTAGCATTCTGTTTTTATTTTCTTCTAAGTCTTCGCCAAGTCCTGCAAGTTTTATCATATATGCTCCAAGTTCCAATACAACTTGCCTCAAGTCTTCTGGCATATCTCCTTTTAGGAATTTAATGGCTTCTATTACTTCTAAGTTATTTCCTACTGCAAATCCAAGTGGTTCGTTCATATTTGTTAGGACACATACTGTTTCTCTATTTGCAAGTTTTCCTATTTCTATCATTTCATTTGCAAGTAGTTCTGCATTTTCCATAGTTTTCATAAATGCACCTTTTCCAACAGTTACATCTAATACAATTTTTTCTGCGCCACTGGCTATTTTTTTACTCATTATGCTTGATGCAATTAATGGGATGCTTTCAACACATGCAATACTATCTCTTAGTGCATATAGTTTTTTATCTGCTGGTGCTAAGTTCATTGTTTGTGATATCATACTTATACCAACGTTTTCCACATTTTTTATAAAACTGTTGATATCGATGTCTGTTTTGTATCCTGGTATTGATTGCATTTTGTCAACTGTTCCTCCTGTAAATCCTAGTCCTCTTCCTGACATTTTTGCAACTGGTACTCCTAGTGATGCAACTAATGGTAGTAAGCAAATTGACACTTTGTCTCCTACCCCTCCTGTTGAGTGCTTGTCTACTATTGTTTTGTTTAATTTTGATAAGTCTAATATTTCTCCTGAATGTGCCATTGCTATTGTTAAGTTTGTTGTTTCTTGTTTTGTCATTCCATTTAAGAATATTGCCATTACTAATGCTGCTGCTTGGTAGTCTGCAATTTCTCCTTCAACATATTCTTTTACAAAGTATTCAATTTCTTGTTTTGTTAATTCTTGTTTTTCTCTCTTTTTTTCTATTATTTCTAGAATATTCATAAATTCACTTCCTGTTAATCAAAAAATATTAATATAAATTAGGTTTAAAAAGAATTATTTTACATCCTAAATAAAATGTCCTGTAAAACTTCTTCTATGAATTGGGCACAATCCATACTCCTTAATTGCTGCAATATGTTGAGCAGTTCCATATCCCTTATGCTTAGCAAAACCATATTGAGGATAAACACTATCCCACTCTCTCATAATTCTATCCCTTGTAACCTTTGCAATAATTGAAGCCGCTGCAATTGAATAACATTTTGCATCTCCTTTTATTATTGAATCATAAGGTACACCCTCTGTATCAATATGTTGAAGTGCATCTATAATAATCAAATCAGGTCTAACATCTAGCCCTTTAACAACACTTGTAACTCCGCTCTTTGTTGCATTTAAAATATTAATATCATCAATTACATCTTGACCAATTATTGCTACCGAGTAACTAATTGCTTCTTCAATTCATAAAGTAATTCTCTTTTCTTTTCAGATACTTTTTTTGAATCATTAACTCCTTCAATCATTGAGTTTTCTGGCATTATTACTCCTGCAACAACAACAGGGCCTGCTAGAGGTCCTCTTCCGGCTTCATCAATTCCACATATATTTTTAAATCCTTTTTCATGTAATTCTTTTTCTATTTGCTTTAAATTTTTTAATCTTTCTTCTTCTTTTTCTTTCATTTTCTTTTCCTTCATCCTGGTATGTATTTTTTATACTTCTAAATTTCTTAAATCACTTAATTTATAATATGTTTTATCATCTTTTGTAAATCCTTGTGTGTTGTATACTTCTACTGTGTTATCTTTTATATCATATTTTATAATGCTATCTCCTTTGATGTTTTTTGTTTCTTCGTTTGCCATTCCCATATCTTCTAAATCATAATCTGATAGTTCGTAATAGTATTCTAAGTTGTTTTTTTCGTTATTAAATTGATCAGTTGTTATTTCAAATGTTTCAGGAAGTTGGCTTGCATCTGTTATTTCTTTTCCTTTTAATTTTGATTTTGCTGCGTCTATTCTTTTGCTTTTTTCTGTTTCATCTGTTAATTTGTCAAATCCTGTTCCTAGGTTAAAGTTTGCATTTTCAACATATTCTTTTCCTTTTACTTCTATTAATAACATTCCTGTTTTTAGGTTTTCTAGTTCTGTTCTTTTTATTATATTTCCTCCTGTTCCAATTGAAATACCTGCTAATATTAATAATAATACTATTGTGATTACAAGTGCAACCATTGTTATTCCTTTATTTTTTTTCATTCTTATTTTCCTTCTTTCGATTTTTTTCTTATTATACTATAATTCTCTATTTTAAATCAAGATTTTTTTAAAATTAAAACTTTTTCTTTTTCTCGTTGTTAGCATTCAAATTGTAACTAAAATGTAACACTTTTTTCACAAAAAGTTCACAATACTATTGTATTCTAATAAAGAATTAGGTTATTATATATAGTAAATGCGGTACGCAGAAAATGTACGCATTAATTTAGGAGGTATAAAAAATGGACGAAAAAGAACAAAACAATTCAAAATTTAAAGCAATTCCTGTAACAGGTTCATCATCTTATGAAAAAGCAAAAAAAGTACACTCAGGATTTGGAAAAAGTGTAATGCTACCATTTGTTAGTGGTATTGTAGGATGTACAGTAGTAATAGGAACATGTTTTGGAGTTCCTTCTATTAGAACAAAAATTATTGGAAGCACAGGAACATCTTCCATAAGTACAACAAATAATAGTTCAACAAAATCTGATGGATATGTAAAACAAACATCTTTAGAAAATTACTCAGACACTTCTGTTTATGCTGCAAATAAGATTTTACCATCAATTGTTGGAATCAAAATTGAATATACTGTAAATTCAACTTCAATATTTGGTAGAAGTGGTTCTACAAGTGCAACTGCTTCTGGTTCAGGAATTATAATAAGTGAAGATGGATATATTTTAACAAATAACCATGTTGTATCTTCAAGTTCTTCTGAATCAAATTCATATTATCAAATTTCAGAGGCTACAAAAGTCACAGTAACATTATTTAATGATGAAACAGAATATGAAGCAAAAATTGTTGGCCAAGATGAGCAAACTGATTTGGCAGTTATAAAAATTGAAAAAACTGGTTTAACAAAAGCCGAATTTGCTGATTCTGATGATGTTAAAGTTGGTGAATTTGCTATGGCCGTTGGAAATCCTGTTAATATGACAAGTACTGTTACAACTGGTATTGTAAGTGCAGTTAATAGAAAAATTACAGATTCTGATGGTAAAACATATACATGTATTCAAACTGATGCTGCTATAAACTCTGGTAATAGTGGTGGTGCATTAGTCAATGCTCAAGGTAAAGTTATTGGAATTAATACTTTGAAATTATCTGGTTCTGGTATTGAGGGAATTGGTTTTGCTATTCCTATAAATTCTACAACTGATATTACTTCACAATTGATTCAATATAGTAAAGTTAAAAGACCTTTTATTGGAATTTCTGGTATTGATTTAGATGAAACAACTGCTAAAAAATATAATTTAGTTACTGGTGTTTATGTAAAATCTGTTGAAGATTTCTCTTCTGCAGAAAAAGGTGGTTTAAAATCTGGTGATGTAATTATTGAAGCAGACGGAAAAACTATCAAATCAATGGACGAATTAAATGAGATTAAAAATTCTCATCAAATTGGTGATGAAATGAAGTTAAAGATAAATAGAGATGGAAAAGAGAAAGAAATTACTTTAACATTAGGTGAACAACCTTAACTTTTGATAAATATATAAACTTTTGAAAAATGAAGAATTTATTAAATTTTAATAGATTCTTCACTTTTAATTCACACAATGGACAAAAAACATTATTATAATACAACCATAGTCAGTAAGTTAACTGACTCAAATAAAAAAACATCCCCTTTTATTTTCAAAAGGCTAGGTTCCTTAAAGGTTCCTAGTCAATTTTTTATATTATTACAATATCTTTTTCACTTGTCATTTTATCATTTCCATATGCAAATATTACATAAATATTGTTGTTGTAAATAAAGTATTCAGATATATTTTCTACTTTGTATATGTCGCTTTTTGTGTCTCTCGAAAATACATTGTATCCTAATTTTATTAGTTCTTCTGATTTATTTTCCTCATTTTGAATGTCTGTATTAATTTTTGTTTGAACTTCATTTTTCTTTAACTTGAATTCATTTATAGCATCTTCAAATGTTAATGTTTTGTTTTGAGATAAATCGTAGTTAAATGTTTGTACTATTACTCTTTGTGCACTTGAACTTTGCTTTAAGTCTGAGTATATTATTAATGATAATATATTTTCTTTTATACTTGCTTTGTATTTAACTGTGTATAATATGTTTTCGTCTGTATTTTGTGATACTTCTTCTGCTTTTCCTTCGAATGTATTTTTTATTTCTTTATTGAATTTGTTTACTTCTTCATTTTTTATATTTATATATGGTAAATTTACATCCAATTCGTGGTTATCCTTTTTTTCTTGTTTGCTATATTCTGTATAAATTATTTCTTTGTATTGGTTGTTTTTTTGAACTGTATAATTTCCTTTATCTAATAATGTGTTGTCTAAAAGTGATTCAAAGTTTACTTTTAACGCTGCTTCCTCTTCTTCTGTTCTTTTTGTTATTTTGTTTAATCCAAATATATTGTCTACTACATCATTTCCTAGTATTTGTGTTCCTATTGCTACTGATATTGCTAATGCACATATACATATTAGTACAATATATGTTATTTTCCTTCTTTTTGGCATTTTTTGTTTTTTTGGTAATTCTAATTTCATATTCCATTTGTATGATATATTTAAATTTTTAAATATATCACGTTCTCCTTTCTTAAATTTCTTGTATTCACTTTTTAATTATACCATTTTTATGAGTTTAGGTCAATTTAAAAATAGGTCCTCCCAAATGGAAGACCTACGGTAATGTTACGCTATTGCTGTCTCAAGAGTCTTTTTGCCTTTGGTAAAGAAAGCGTTGATAATTTTCTGGCTTTCTTTTTCCCTGTTTCCCTTAAAAGACTCTTCGAATGAGATACTGCTCCTTTCGGGTGTTGATGGAGAAATTGTTGCAATTGCTTCTCCATCTTTTTTAACCTCAAAGTTTCCCATTCGTAACCATGTAAATTCTAACATTTTACCTCCTAATCTGTGCTTGTTTATAAGTAACTATTTGATAGTAACACATTTTACATAAAATTTCAATAGTTTTTTGTACTATTTTCAATATTTTCATCGCATTTTTATATATTTTTCGACATATTTTTGCAACTAATTTACCCTCACTCATTTATTCTAAAAATATTGACTATTTCTTAATTTTGAGTTATTATATATAATATTGAAAAAAAAAAGAAATGAGGAATTAGAAAGTTATGATATGTTCAGAATGTAAGAAAAATCCAGCAGTACTTTTTTATGAAAAAATAGATAATGGAAAAAAGACAATGGAAGGTTTATGCTATGACTGTGCTAAAAAAAGAGGCATTGATGCAACAGAAGTTTTGGCTAATCAACAAAACCTATTGTCTAAAGATAAAATAAATTTGGCAGATATGAATAAACAATTAGAAAGTATATTTAAAAATTTTGCAGAAAACCTAGATATAAATGATATAGAAAATATTGATGGAGCTATTACTTTTGGTGATATAGATGATGAAGATAGTGAAGATGATGATGAAGAAAGACCAAAAATTGCAGGAGCCGCAATTCCTTTAGGTTCAATCTTCTCAAGTATGTTAAAACCACGTCAACACAAAGATGAAGAAAATCAACAAAATGATAATAAAAAACAAACAAAAAATGCAAAAAAGAAAGAAATAAAAACAAATAAAAAGAAAAAATACTTAGATACCTATGGAACTAACCTAACAAATAAGGCTAAAAACAATCAATTAGATATAGTTATTGGTAGAGATAAAGAAATTCAAAGAGTTATACAGATTTTAAATAGACGTTCTAAAAATAATCCTTGTTTAATCGGTGAACCAGGTGTTGGTAAAACTGCAATAGCTGAAGGGTTAGCTATAAAAATTGCAAATCAAAATGTTCCTGCAAAACTTTTAAATAAAGAAGTTTATCTTTTAGATATGACAGCAGTTATTGCTGGAACTCAATTTAGGGGTCAATTTGAATCTAGAATGAAAGGTATTATTGACGAATGTAAAGAATACGGAAATATCATTTTAGTTATTGACGAAATTCACAATATAATAGGTGCAGGTGATGGTGAACATTCTATGAATGCTGCAAATATTTTAAAACCTTCTCTATCTAATGGTGAAATTCAATTAATTGGAACAACTACTTTAAAAGAATACAGAAAATATATTGAAAAAGATTCTGCTTTAGAAAGAAGATTCCAACAAGTTTTAGTTGAAGAGCCAAATGTTGATGATTCAATTAAAATTTTGGAAGGTATAAAAAAATATTATGAAGAATATCATAAAGTAAAAATATCAACAGATGTAATTCGCCAAACTGTTGAAATGTCTGAAAAATATATTCATGACAGATTTTTACCAGATAAAGCAATCGATATTTTAGACGAGGCTTGTTCTAGAATCAACTTGGAAAATAAAGATTTATTTAAATTAGAAGTTTTAAGTAAAGAACTAGAAAAAGTTCAAGCAGAAAAAACGGAACTTGACCAAGCAGAAACTGACGAAGAATTTCAAAAACTTGCAGATTTAAAAACTCAAGAATGCAAATTAATAGAAGATATTGATAACTTAAAGAAAAAAATGAAACCTAAAAATCTTACTCTTCAAGACATTGCTACAGTTATTGAAAATTGGACAAAAATTCCTGTTAAGAAAATTACTGAAGCAGAAACTCAAAAATTATTAAATTTAGAGACAAATCTTCATAAAAGGATTATTGGTCAAGAAGAGGCTGTAAGTGCAGTTTCTAGAGCAATTAGAAGAAATAGAGCTGGACTTCAAAACGAAAAAAGGCCACCATCATTTATTTTTGTTGGACCTACAGGTGTTGGTAAAACAGAACTTGCAAAATCACTTGCATATGAAATGTTTGGTTCAGAAGATTCAATAATAAGAGTTGATATGTCTGAATATATGGAAAGTCACTCTACAGCTAAATTAATAGGTGCACCTCCAGGATATGTTGGTTACGATGAAGCCGGTCAATTAACTGAAAAAGTTAAGAGAAAACCTTACTCAATTATCCTTTTGGATGAAATTGAAAAGGCTCACCCAGATGTATTTAATATCTTATTACAAGTATTAGATGACGGAAAACTTACAGATTCACAAGGAAATACTGTTAGTTTTGCAAATACAATTATAATTATGACATCAAATGCTGGTTCAAATTTAAATAATAATTCTATTGGTTTTGGAAAACAAACTGTTGATAAATCTAAGATTGAAGATAGTTTGAAAGAGACTTTCAGACCCGAATTTTTGAATAGAGTTGATGAGATTATTGTATTTAATTCTTTAAATAAAGAAGAGTTATTACAAATCGTTGATTTGATGCTTACAGATACTGTTAAGGCTTTGAAACATAAGGATATTTCTTTTGAAATTTCTGATTCTGCTAAACAATTTATCTTGGATAAGGGTACTAATATTAAATTTGGTGCTAGACCTTTAAGAAGGGCTATTCAAAGATATGTTGAAGATGAAATTTCTGATATGATTCTTCGCTCTGAAGTTGTTGATGGGCAAACTATTGATGTTGATTTAAAAAATGATAAGCTTACTTTTGAAGTTTTGCATTAAAGTTTAATAATATTTTAATGCAAAACAAAAAGTATTGTAAAAGGGAGTAAAAAACGATGTTTAAACATATACCAAATATATTAACAATAATAAGATTTATATTTATACCAATTATTTTAAGGGCCATATTTGATGGAAACTACATTTTAGGAATTATATTTTTCACAATTTCCGGATTAACAGATGTTCTAGATGGATTTATTGCTAGAAAATTTAATGGATCCTTTAGCCGATAAATTAACTCAAATTTCTGTGCTTGCTGCTTTAGTTAGTGTAAAAATTATTCCTGTATGGATTTTAGCTATTGTTGTTCTTAAAGAATTAATAATGGTTGTGGGCGCTTCTTTCCTTTATGGAAAAGATGTTGTTGTTTATAGTAAGTGGTATGGAAAATTGGCTACAGTTTTGTTTTACTTAGCAATTGTCGTTACATTATTTATTAAACAACTTGCTCTTACTGGCATTTGGGAATACTTAGATTTAGGTATTTATTGTTGTGCTTTGGTTTGCACTGTTTTCTCTCTTGTTATGTATGTTAAATGCTTATATCAAGGTGGTTTTATTGATAAAAGTGATTTAAGTAAAGAGACTAAAAATGTTGTGGTTAAGGATAAATGGAGTTTTAAGAAATAGAAAAAGAGCTAATGGATAAAAACATTAGCTTTTTATTATTCAAAATCCTCAAGTAATTGATTTAATTCTTCTATTCCATTAACTTTTATTCCTTCCATTATTTTAATTTTATCTGTTTCAGATAAATACTCAACTGAAATTTCTGTCCTTTCATATACTTCCTCTTCACCATTTTCATTTACTTTATAAACTGTAATTTTCCCCTCATCTCCTTTTACAAGAAAATGTTGTCCACAATTACTATTAAACTCTTTATATAAAATAATCTCATTACTCGAATATTTTTCTATTTGCCAATATGGATATTCTTTTTTTAAATCCTCTTCTGTTTTATTTACTAAATCCATTGGAATATCAACATATTCTTTAATTGTGTGGTTACACTCTTCATAATATTTCTTTAAAATCAATAAGCAATTAGGTGATATTTTTTCTTCTTGTGAATTTGTTTCTACTTCTTCTTGAACATTTTGTTCTTCTATACAGTCATCTGTTACTTTTTCTGATACAATATTTATCTCGTTTTGTATTACATTATTTTTATTTGCCAATTTTTCCTTGTTATTAAATATTAATCTTCCAACTGCAATTCCAACTAATATAACTAATATTATTGGTATAATCATCCATATTTTTTTCATATGATTTCCTCCATAAATTTTTCTTTTATTATTTACAGATTTTTCTTATTTTATTCATTTATTACAAATCATTGCCCATAAAATTAAGTGGAGTATTGATGAGCCATATATTATTTTATAAATGGAATAATTTTTAAACCTTTTCCATTTGTTTTTAAAACCACTTCCCCCATTTCATCTGTTCTATATATTTTGATTTTTCTTTCTTGTAGATTTTGTATTGTAACATCTGCAGGATGACCAAATTTATTATTTTTTCCTACTCCAATTATTGCATATTGGGGTTTAACAGAATCTAAAAATTCTTTTGTTGATGATGTTTTAGAACCGGTGATGTGCTACTTTTAGTACTGTTGCTTTCAAACTTTTTTGATTATATTTTGTAAGTATTGCTTTTTCTGCTATTTTTTCAATATCACCTGTAAATAACATAGAAAATTTTTTAAATTTAAGTTTGCATACTAAAGAATTATTATTAATAGCATTTTCAGAAATCATATTACTACCGGCTTGGCCACAAAACATCAAAATACAAATTATTTTCGATGTTTATCCTCTGCCCTGCTTCAACAGTTTTGACTTTTATATTTTTTTCTTTTACTATTTTTTTGAATTTTTCATAATTTTCACATGTTTCATATTGCTTTCCTATTATGATGTTTTTCACTTTAATTTCTTGCATTATATATAACAAACCGGCCAATGTGGTCGTTATCAAAATGACTTGGAATAATATAATCAATTGTGTTATATCCTCTATCTAGTAAATATGGCAATAATGTATTTTTACCAACATCTAAATCTGTACTGCCTCCTCCATCAATTAAAATAGTTTTATTTTTTGGTGTTACAATAAATGTTGAATCACCCTGACCGACATCAATAAAATAGATTTTTAGGTTTTTGGGTATTAAATTTATAACTAAAAATATTAAAATTGTTGCTGATAAAATTCTTCTAATATCTCTTTTTTTATTTCGTACTTTCATCTTTATAAATGCTATTAAATTTCTTGCCCTTATCTGCGTTGTATTTGGTTTTTTAGCAAGATAAACATTGCATATATATAGCAATGTACCCAAAAGTAAATAATACAAAATAACATGAAATACGCTTGGTGTTGGAATATAAATTTTTGCAAATTTCAATTTTCCAATATTTGAAGTTAATATTAAAATTTTCATTCCAATATTTATGATGAATGATAATATTTTTGC